>Ga0209208_10000383_pt1 | contig 56140 bp, 41 predicted proteins | sample S1TSphfallax_3_FD_187694 | JGI IMG/M metagenome (GOLD analysis project Ga0209208, IMG submission 187694) | Host-associated microbial communities from peat moss isolated from Minnesota, USA - S1T2_Fd - Sphagnum fallax MG (SPAdes) (version 2) | ecosystem: Host-associated > Plants > Peat moss >... | reverse complement strand
ATATCATTTTTGAAAAAAAAAAAAAAAACCCATACCCTCTTGGGCCATCGAAAATTTTTAGTCGCCATTTGATGGTGGGGGTGTGTCAAATGGTGATTGAAAAAATTTGGTCACCATCCTAAACACACCCCCACTATCTAATGGTGACCGAATGTTTTTAGTCATCAAGAAAGGGGGCATTTCATTTTTTTGGATCCAAAAACATATGACGCACTCCCCTTCTATGGCAACTAAAACATTTTGTTCGCCACAAAAAGGGGCAACCGAAATCCATTTTTGATCACCATTTGTAACAAGGGTTGTTTGAGTGTTAATAAAATTTTCCTCCATCCATCTTGGACATGGTGTTAGGGATGCATCAAGATGAATCGACATGACACTAGATGTAAAATGGTTACATCACGTTAGTTTTGACAACCTTGCAATAAGGTGTTTTGAACTACAAATTAAAAGTATATTTAGCATGTAGTCAAGTACATGAAGAATTATTAAAACCTATTTAACATGTTTAAATGTATTTAACCTATATTCAATGCATATTTTAAACACATATTATTTCATATTATGAACTTAAAATTAAAAAATTCTTCTTGATGTTATATTATGGTTTGTGTATATTATATCATGTTTATTCTAATGTATAATTAAATTATAATGGGGATGTCATATTATGATGACATAATCTAATGTCAAACCAGTATTCATTATTCATAAAATAGTAATATCGACAAATTGATTAAATATTGTAAACTATGGAATAATAATCAATTGATTAAAATGAAAACTATGAAATAATATTGAATCAACTAAGTTTATGTATTATTTAATTAATAATTTCATATTTAATAGTCAATAAATTATTTTAAAATTTTAATGGATAATTTTATCTGATTATATAACCAATTAGATATTTTAATATATAATACTGAATATTACTAATTTATTTGATATTTTTTCATTTCAAGCTATTAATCAAGCTTCAAACTATAAATAACTAATGAAAATTTTAATTATTAATTTATCAATTTCCATTTACTTATCTTATCATTAATATTATTAATCATTATTTATGGTAAATAATAAATAACCATTATTTAATTAATAGTCCTGTAATTTATATAAATTCAGTTTTCACATATTCAAGTATCTAGTTATTATTAATGATTAATTAAATTTATTTCATGTTTACACAATTTTATTTTTATTTTTTTCCACTACCCAAATTCATTAGGTTTTTAATAAAATATGAAAAATTTGACTAATATGTAACTTGTATGGTTTTGGTAAAAAAAGACTAGTTGATTAAAACATTTTTAATGAAATGGTTTTTAGTTGTTTTGGATAGTCACATGTTGCATTAGATAATTATTAATTAAAAAATATGACATGGATATATGAAGTCCCAAGTTAATATGACATGGAATAACATGTCACATCATCATATAATTTATTCTTAATTTTTTTTCTTTGTGTGGATCGTGGACTCATGGATTACATTTTTGTCACAACATGTTGTGACAAATATTATTATTATTTATTTTTGGTTTTCCGATTTTGTTAGCAAAAAACGTTTCTTAACAACCATTTAAACATGATGTTTGTGTAAATCATGATGTATATGTTTGTAAATTGCATTTGTACAAAGTATATTAAGACATGTATCCATCAAGGATTGAACCCTAGACCTCGTGCAAACATGTCAAAGTCTTAACCATGAAACCACTTCAACACTTTAGTAGTGATGAAAAAAGTTTAATTTTGTTATCTTTTTCATGAAATTGTTTAGGACATTCAAACTTTAGCATACGTTTTCTTTCACAAAATGTATTCAAATGCTATAAATGAAAACATGATCTTGAAGTTTATTCAATAATGTATTCAAACAAATTATTATAACTTACAAAAATTACAATGTTAAAAAAAAAACTTAAAATAACATTTCATGAATGAATCAACAAATATCTTTTTGATTAAATTGACCTAAAATCTTTGTACATTCAATGTGAACTCAAAAGTCCATTTATGAAGTCTGTTATTTAAAAAATCATTACATAGAATTTGTCCATTTTTTGAAGAATTGCAAGTTCATATTTTGCCCAATATGATTAGGTATTATTATATTTTATTTTAAAAGAAGATTGCCACATTTTGTTGTACACAAGTTGTGAAGTTGGAAAATATGTTTAAATCTTTCAATATTATAGTTATTTCCAATATTTTATTGCAAAACATTAACAATATATATTGTATACTTGGCCCAAAAAACTTTTCTTTCAATTTTTTTTTTGATGCCTTAAATTGGCAAAATTTGGCCATAAAAAGAAATATTAATTGAGTAGTAAATATAGTCATTTAATTATCAAGACCGTATTTGTTTAGCACCATTAATCATACACTAATACTAAAGACTAATTACACAACTTTGAAAAAAAATGACAACATATTTTTATTCTAATGTTAGAATATATTTTACATTTGTTTCTTTTGTAAAAGGAATCACAATTTAATTTGGTGAAATTTTGGGTTTAAATAGTTGAATTAACCCCCCTTCCACCCAACCAACATGTTTTTTTAGTTTCAATTTTCTTAATTTCACAATTCTTGGTGGGAAAAAACTGAAAAACAATAGGGCAAATTCAAGGAAAACAGTAATCAACAAAAAAACTTGCCAAAAAAATTGGGATCAAAAATTTGAAAAACAATTGTTACTTCTAATGATTAAAAGTTTAAGAATAATTATAATTTTTCCAAACTTAAACACATAAACAATTCCAAACATCAAATTTATTTAAAAACATTCAAGCACAATCTTTCAAATCATCATAAACGTTATCCAAGTTTTTTGAAAATTTAAAAATAAATATTAATGATGTAACCAAAGGTTTTTTGTGGTGAATTTCCAGCATGTTGCAAACATTAAAGGGCCATCAACATCGACAAAGGGATTTATAAAAAAATTAGACATATTTTTTTAAATAAAAAAGTATATAGTTATTTTAAAATATGTATTAGTTTTAAACAATATACGTTTTTAGTTTCTTAAAAATGATATAATTCTACAATGGGTTTTAGGACTTGTGATCAAAATATTGAGATATTTTGATTAATAATGTATTAAAAAAGTAATTTAAAATTTAAATTAATTAAATAAATAAATAACTTCAAATTGCATGTCATGAATGAATCTCAATTTTATTTTTTTTGGGTTTGAATTGACCTAGAATATTTATAAATTCAAAAATAATTTTTAAATGCATTCATTAAATATTTTACATTTTTATTTTCAATATGTTTAATTTCTATGGAATTGCATGCTTTTATTTTCCTCAACATGATTACATACAATTTATTTATTTAGTTTTGCATTGTTAAAATGGTAATCATCCATAAAACAATTGCCACATTTAGTTATAAATAAGTTGTGTAGTTGGAAACTTGTTTAAATCCTTCAATATTATGGTTACTTATTATATTTTATTGTAAAAATTTGACAACATACATATTTAAATTTGAAAAAAAAAATCTTTCAAAAAACCTCTTTCTTAATCTTGTTGCCCCTTTAAATTGGCCTGAATTAGCCACAAGAAAAAACATTAATTAAGTGGTCAATATATCCATTTAATTATCAAGACCATATTTTATTAATAAGATGAATCATATACTTATACAAATAATGAATTACCTAACTTTGAAAAACAAATCACAACATATTATAATTATTTTAATGATGTGAGAATATATGTTACATTTTTTTCCTTATTAAAAATAAAAGTTAATTTTTAATTTTTAATTGTTTTGAAATTTTTGGTTTGAACAATTGAATTCCCCCCCACCTTTGTCCCCAACAACCAACATATTTTTTTGGTTTTGAATTTTCCTAACTTGGTAATTCTTCTTGGGAAAAAATGGAAAAAATAATGCAAATCCAAGAAAAAATGTAAAAAACAAAAACAATTGAAATCACAAATTTCAAAGAAAAAAGGTTATTCATAATGGATAAAAGTTTTAAAGTAGTTATAATAATTTCAAAATTAAAACACATAAACAATTCCAATATCACATTTATTTGAAGAAATTTAAGTTTCAGCTTTGAGATCGTTATAAATCTTATTTAATTTTATTAGGATTTCAGAATAAATATTAATGATGTAACTAAGTTTTTTTTGTGATGAATTTCCACAATTTTGCAAACACAAAAAAGGTCATCAACATGAACAAATGATTTTAAATTCATTTTACATTTTTATATTTTTAAAATGATATAATTCTACAATGGGTTCTAGGAATTGTAACCAAAATATAAATATACTTTAACAAATTTGTAGCTACATATATGGCTTATAGCCAAAACATGGCTAAAGTTTTTTATCAATGATTTTGAAGAAGGTTACCAAATTGAAGAAATGAAAAGATTAAGAAATCATTTATGTCAATATTATTATCACCATTTATAATTGTTTCATTAAAAATTTTAAAAATCATTAAAAAAAATTCATTTGTAAATATCTAAACATAAACCTGTAACAAAATAAGCTTTGAGAAATTGATAAACCATGTTTAAAATAAAAATAATAAGTATAAAATATTTTTCGTAATAATAATAATAATAAATTCAAAGTTTTTTAACATGGATTTTTTTTTATCATACACCAAGAAAAAATTGGCGAAAAAATTTGGGATTATTTTTGCGATTTTTTCTTGGTGTGGCATTATGAACATTCATAATAATAAACTTGTCCATGATGCCTAAAACAAACAAGGGAAAATTATATTTTTTAATTTACATAAATGTACAAGAATTCAAGATATGAAAAAATTATAATTTAACGGTTTACATGAATCCTAGACTTTGCATGTATGAACATTTTGACCTAATCATTGACCCATTCAAATATAAATGTGAGACTTCCCAAATTTTTAGACATCTATTTCAAAAAATTCTAGTGAATGCAAAATGCAATTCATGAGTAGTCGATTTAACAACATTCAAAGTGAATGCTTCAACTTATGTGCAAATGTTAATAATTCAAGATATGCAAAAAAATTCACTAACCCATTCAAGTATAATTGTGAGGCATTAATTTGTTATGTGTGTTTCAATATATACTAGTAAATGTAATATGCAACATTTGAATAGTGATTTTAATAAGCCCAAAGTGGATGATTTGATTCATGTAAAAATATTGATAGTTTAAGAAATGTGAAAATTTCACTAAACCATTGAAATATAATTGTGATACATTGAATTGCATGTGTTTTAGTATATTATAATAAGTGCAAAATATAATTTTTTAGTAATGGTTTTAATATATTGAAAGTGAATAGTTCAACTAATTGAAAAGATGTGAAAAAAATCATTAATTCATTCTAATATAAATGTGGGGCCTAAAATTGTTGCATATGTTTTAATAAATGATGGTAAATATAAAATGCAACTCCTAAGTAATGGTTTCAACATGTTAATAGTTGATAATTTAAAAAATATGAAAAAAATCATTAACCCATTATAATACATTGTGTAAATAAAATTAAAGGCTACCTTTATCTCCACATCAATAATTTTAAATTATTAAATAATTAAATAAGGTTCAAATTGTACTCATAAATGAACAACATAATGAACGTAACAACTATGAATAATATTGACTATTAAGTAGTGCAACAAACCACTTGCAACTTAAGATGACCAAATATAATTGAAATGTAATAAAATCGGACAGTAGTCATAATGTGTGGAGATGGAAAAGGACAATTTTTTTTCTTATGTTAGTTCATAAGTTCAAAACTAAAAATTAATGTTTGTTAATCAGTTTAAATTTTATTTTAAATTATTTAATATTTTAATTTGTAATTAAATTAATATGCAATTAATATTCAATTACTTATCTAATAATATTAATTAATTAATAATTATGTAGGTTAAAGAAATATTAATTAAAATTTCACAAATTCAATTATCTAGTTACTATTAATGATTAATTACATTTTATTATCTTTTAAATGATATTTATTAGCTAAATAAGTTATAAGCTCATGATTTAATATATAGTTAATATCAAGTTTTTTTACTTTTTATTATCTAATAATTAATTATATTAAATATTCAATTATTTACTTATTTATTTATTTGATAAATAAAATTTAAAAGCTTAAGTGTCAGAAAAATCTTATTGATAAATAATTGATTAAATTTAAAAATAAAAAATAACTAGTGATTGAATTTCATAAAATAATTACATGTTATTGATGAATTATGATTATGAATTAATGATTACTTAGTAGAAAGTATGAAATAAAAATGAATGTTACTTTCAAAATTAAATAATTAAAGAATGGTAGGTAATCTATGTTGTCTTTTATTTAGGAATTAATGGGGGACCCCAAAACTGCATAGGAAGTTTTAAACAAGTTTAGTATATTCAAAATCATCATGGTGTGGAAGTTGGATTTTGTATAAATTGTGAGGATGTCAAAAAATTTGAACAAGGATTGTATCATGTCGACAAAACTGTTGTATTGTGAAAACCTTGCACATGGACATCGAATTTGGGTTTCATACAATAAGCTGACACCATATTTGAATGGTTCTCTGCATTATAGTGAAAAATACAAGGTAAATTCACTACTATATGTGTCATTCAATTTAGTTTTGAAGATTAATTTGTGGACTTTCCTAGAAAAAAAATATCGTGCTTCATCATCCAACAATTCAAGGAGACATTGAGCAACCCTATGTTCAACATTGAGTCCACCAAGGAATTCATGAACATTCTTTTCCTTTCTAACCTTGTTTTCCACATGTGGGAGATCATTTTTGTTGAATGGGAAAACTGCAACATTCTAGATAACAATGGAAAGGTGCTAACATTTCCTCCAACACCAATTGGAAAATTAACATTTGCTTGTCTTTCCAACATGAAAGAAAAACAACTAGAGAAACTAACTTAAGGTTTACGTGCAAAAATAATCACTATCCATGATCATCCCACAAAGGGGGGAAAAAGATTTGACTTAAAAATCGATGCATGAATTTACCAAACTCTTGAAAAGAAAGGTCATCATTTGGAATGAAATTATGATTCATTTTGGATTTCTTAAACTAACTACTAATAATCAAAAACCATATTTTAATGAGGCCTAGAGTGAAAAGAAGGGGAAGCACTAACTTGACAAAATGCTTAGATTCTCAATTTTGGACTTCGAACTTGTGAGCCATACCAACATGGCCCATGGCCGGTAGTCTCAATTTTTAAGAATTGCGTTAGGGATATTCAAGTGGGATGAGGTTATTAGGGATTTTTAACAACTTTGTGTTAGAATAGGGGTTGATGAATGTGCACGGTGTGTGGGGGGTTGTTTTCCTTTCTAAAATATGATATTGGTTAGGTTGGTTCTTTTCTTCAACAAAAAGTTGGTAAACCATAGTTTTAGAACCTTAGTGACGTAATTAGGGGTGAGAAATCTCTAGAAGGTTGGGGGGAGAGAAACAAACACCAAAATTCACGGTGTGCAACAAAACATTGGTTTTGTTCTAATATTTAACAAATAGCAAGGATGTTGAGAATTTATGAAGTAGGTGAGAGAGGGTCAATGAAAGGCCCAATAAAGATAGAACAATCTTCAAGTTGTAGGAACATAGGATTAATTCGAATCAACTTAATGATTAAATAGATAATGTGATAGTGCGCCAATGGTAATAAGAGTTTCATAAGGACTGAAACATTTATTTAGATCATGAATAAACTCAACAAGGAGCTACAAATACATGTTAAGTCTTGGGCTATGCCATAGTGATAGTTCATAATTGCAAGAAATCTAAAACGCGTCGAATGATACGAATTAGGTAGTCCGCCTTACTATTAGGAAGTAGTTGACAAATCGGATTGCGCAACCAACGATAGTGTCCAACGTTAGGAACTGAAAACCAAGTGAAGATAGAAGTGTCTTTGGTTTTGTAACAACCTTCATAAACAATTTCAGGTTCGTCACCGAAAGCAAGGTCGACTTGTAATAGGACCACCAATGTGCGAGAGTTCAACGAAATACAATAATATCAAGCTCGAAGGGGTTCAACTTTAAGATGAATGCGCACCTTTCAAGGTTCAGGTTTTTTGTCATGAGGATGTTGCGTTAAGGTCAAATTTAAAGATGACTCCGAAGGCGGTTATTCATTCGTTTGTGCGGTTTAGGGCCCGTAAGATGTGACAATGCACAACGCCATAATTTCAAGGAAAAAGGGAAAGATCTTCAACAAAATCAAATCGACAATGAAGGTTGGGGGACTTGTGACATCAAGATATGCAATCATAATTTATAGGCCAAGGAAAAGCAAGGGAATGCGTAAATAATGGCCTAGGACCATGGTAAAGTAAAACCTTAATGGTAAAGGATAAAAAATGAAGGTCTAAGCGAAGTTGCTTGGGGGAAAAGTGGGAAGAGGTAGAAAAGAACCTTCTCCTTTTCCTTCCATTGGCCACCAAGCAAAAAACCTTCTCCTTCTCCCTCCATTGGCCACCAAGCTTTGGATCTACCTTCACCTTCCTTTTCCTTCTCTTTAAAAGGCGAACTCGGATGATCGAGGTTTTTTTTTTTCCCTGAGACATAATTTTCAATTCAATCTTGAGGATACTTGTTCCTACAAGCTTCTTAAGGAAGAAAAGAATGATGAGCCTTGGTAGTTGGGAAGAGGAAGGATAATAGAATGGAAATCTTATAATAATTTTGGAGGAATGGGGGTGAGTAGTGATAATATTGGGAAGTTGGAACCTTAGAGAAATCTCACAAACCCTCTCGGGTTTCTTAATGTAACTTCTTACTGGTTTAGCTACAGATCCTAAGACTTGGTAGGAAGGTGCGCCTAGTAATTAGTTTTCTAAAGAACCAAGGCAAGCCAGATTTAGACAACTTATGTGTTAGAAACAATATTCCAAATGACTGGTGGTCTGTAGTCAAGATGGACCTACTGTTTTCGTAAAACCCTCTCGGGTTTGATAATGTAACTCCTCATTAGTTTAGTTGTAGATCTTGAGATTTGGTAGGAAGGTGCGCCTAGTAGCTTTTTAAAGAGCTAAAGCAAGCCGGATTTGGACAACCTATGTGTTAGAAACAATATTTCAAGTGATTGTTGGTTGCAGCCAAGTTGAAGATGGTGTTGAGTCCATAAAAATTTGTTTAAAGGGATGAAAATTTAACATCAGGTTCTAGGATTTGGAATGTTTAAGTCTAAAAAATATATCTATCAGTGTTAAATCATGAATGATGCATAGGAGGCAAGGTACTTAGGTTCAACTATGAACACAATCTAACATCTAGAAATACACTCACATTTTTCCTTCACCGGTAACATTTGTGCTTTCAAGCATAATCACCTTGTAGAACTGGGAGTAGAGGGACAAAAGTTGCCTCACAGAGTTCAATGAAGAGCTCTATACAAAAAAATGAGATTGAATCCTTCAATGAAGCACTACCTTTAGGTTTCAAAACTGCATTGAAAAGGTGGATTGGAAGCATTACTCTAGAAGGAATTACACCAAAGTTCATCCGTTTAAATGCCCATTACATGTATGACATGGTTAATGATATTGTGGAAATTCTTGAGGTCATTAACAAAATGGAATCGATTTCTTTTTTGCAAGACGACATAACAAGCACTTTCATTGTGGTCTCCACCACACACACAACAAAGGAGTTCCTTATAGTGTGGAAATGCCTAGATTGGGAATCCTTTCTAAACACATTGCTCACTGCAAAGGTCATTCCAAGGGTGGTGGTGTGCCTTTGCAACTAGGAATCGTTTAAGTTTGTGTTCACAACCACCATGAAGTTAACCTATATTATGAAGATGTGTTTCAAATTTGGATAATACATGGTAGGAGTAAAAGAGGATCTAGTTTTGCTACAAGGCTTCATGAAGAAGCTTATATTTTATTATGTGTACTTTTTCATTGGGAGGGTCAAGAAGTTGGTGTAGGTTAATATTTTTGGGAATAATAAATTCTTATCGTTCATTAAGAACATTGTGTCAACTTTTTTGAAAAATCACAAGCTTTATAAAAATGAAATCTATCCGAAGGCTAGGCATTATCAAAAAAATTGGAGCCCATCTTAAGTAGCGGCATGGTTTGCCTAAGCATCTTTGGGGGAGGAGTCATGACATATGTCTACTTAGTATATTTATTTGTGTGTATTTGTGGTTTCCCCCTTTTCCTTTGTGTCAATCTCCAATTTGTTAATGTCACAATCTATTGAACACATAAGAAAACAAATATAAAGTTCTTGAGATTTCCCTCATGATCTTGATGGGAACCATTATAAAATCATTGCTTTTATTTGTATTTGGATGCTTTTCGGTGTTGCTATGAAAAATGTTGCAATTGGTGCAAATGAATTTTTTACATCATAAAAGGTGTGCAAATGGGTGACGCTAATGTAAGTGAGGAGCTAGGCTTTAAAAAGAACAAAGGAAAAAACAATGAACAAGTTTTGACTATAAGTGAAATCCTTGCTCCTCCACCACTAGTTGACAATGGTAGACTCGGTTACATCCGTAGAGTCAAGAGATTTGCAAGGTTATCCACAACTAAGAATAAAGCTTCAAAATACTTCCTTGTTAAAGTCTCAAGACACCAAAGTGCAACCCAACAATTTGAATTTACAAGTTGATGAAGATTTCTTGGCAAACTCACAACTTTTTAGTTACTCAAACTTTATCATCATCATTCGATGAGGTTGATGTGAAGGTTGAAGATGATGGGTAAGAAAAAAAACAGATTGGTGAGGCATTATGAAATATCAAACATGTGGATACCATGAACCCCTTGAATTTTAAGTGATAATTATTGCAAATGTACACATAAGGTAAATAATGATCAACTATGTTATTTTGTTAGGTTATTTAATCTACATAATGATATTGGAAATTTTCATAATGAAATCGATGTTTTTATGTATTGTTTTCTTTATCAAAACATGTAATAATTTTCCAAATTCTTTCTTACATAAAACATAGTGAATTTCACAAATACATCCTTCTTCTTTCTACTTATAGGTCATAATCAGGACCATGAAACTATAAGATGAAAACTTTTTAGCTTTAGATTTTGCTTAATTGTCCTTTGTTGTAGCTTCACAACCTCTAGGAATGAATTCACTTGCCATAATTTGTGATAACCCTAGCCTTGGGCTCGCGACCAAGGCAAAGGTTTGTAAGGTTATGGGTCAAGAGGAAGCCCAAGAGTGAAGGAAAGTGTGAGGGAATGAACCCTCGCACTCTCAAGGGAGCTTCCACTTTGGGAGTTTGAAGTCCCAATGGACTTCCGAATCTTCAAAAAGCGATTGTAAGGGTCAAAACCCAATGGATTGAATAGTTCTTTGTATCATTGAAAAGATATTGAAACTTAAATGTCTAAAATGGGTTCGCATGACTCATTTAGACAATTAAAACAGAAGTTATGGCCAAAAGAAAGGTCGGGAGTCAAATTGGAAATTTGACTTTCGACCATTAAAAGTTAGGAATTGATTCGATTTTCTTGCTTGAAGATGGCGTTTGACATATTGTTGGAAATTTTTTGACAAGGGCTACAACTTTGCTTTAGACCTCATCTAAATCGAAGGTCTACACACAAAGTTATATGTCCCCAAAGTCATGAGAGTCTCAACTTTAGCAATTTCGGGACTCCCATTTAGGAGTCCCGGGACAAAATGCCATTTGGATGTGAGCAGAGTATACTATAAGGGGGAAGGTGGTGGCTTCCCTCAAGTCCGAGCCATGGTGAGTTTTGTGAGTTCGAGTTTGCTCGTGGCTCATCGTAACACCAAAAGTGCTCCAACTATGCACTAACCAACTTGTTGTTCAGTTTTGTGCAGGCCCGTGTGAGTAATTAAATGCTTGTCATTTTTCCTAGTCCCATTTTGAAGCTCTAACACGCCCCTCTACCCCCAAAGTGGTGCAAGCCAGGGAGCGTGTCCCAACTCCTTACTCTTCCATTGTTTCATTTCAAACTCACATTCGAATCTATTCAAGAGCTTGGGAGTACGTCATAATTTATTTCCAATTTTTTTAAATTTTCACCTTTTGTATATGTTTTTTCTAGTAGTTGTCAACAACATTGTGTTTTTTAATCTTCTTATATGTTTGGCAACTGTTAAGTGTCCACCAAGCATCAATTGCTCCTCTCGTACACTTGGCAGCCATGAAGCATTGATGATTATTTTTTTGTTTTCTCCCAACTTACATCCTGTTTTCAAATTGTAATTTGATGTTTCCAATTTTTTTGTGATTGCATAGATATTTTATTATATGTTGTAAAAAGTTCATGGTTTTCTAAAAATTTCCTTTTGCAATCCAAATGATCAAATCAATCCCAATCAAATCATCGAATGTGAAATGAGCAAGGAAGGTCACATTGAGTTTTTTGTTATTGAAAAGTCTATCGTTATTGAAGGTGTTCACAAGATTTTCAAACCTTTTTGGGATGTTGAATTTTTTATAGGTGACAATTCTATGTGTGGAAACAGAAATGATATTGAAGAACATGCGGGCTTGGATTATGGTTCATTTAGTTTGCCATTATCCATTGAAAAAACCAATGACTAGGTGAATAGTTTTCTCTCAATCGTTGCCATTTTCATGTTCTAGTTTTGAATTTGTTCATTAAAATCACAATTTTTAAAATTATATTACATTTTGTTGCACCTTGCTAACAATTTTAAATTCCTATTACTCTATGTCGGGATGCAAAGGATGTTTCTTCACCTCCCAAAATTATGTTGGATGATGTCCCTTCAACTTTAGGTCTTCACATTGAATCTAAAGTGATTCATCCCTAACTTGAGGAGTAGGTGTAAGAACCTTCAAGGTTCACATTTGTATGCAACACAATCTATGTATGTTTAATTAGTGCATGATAAAGTTCATCATATGTTTTCCAATGGGTAAACCCATGAGCAAGGGACATTCTTGAAATACAAAGAAAACTAAGTTTTTTTTTCATCCTAGGTAGGTCCAAACTAAGTATAAAAATTTGCTTGCCCTTAGGACCATGTCTTCAATGAATATTTTTAAATAAATAATTTCATAAAATATGCTTAAGGATTAAAATCATGATTTACAAATCAACTTTTAAATTATTTTGATTCTTATTACACAAAAAGTTGTTGCATTATACTATAATGTACATTAAACGTATAAAAAAAATTCACATAATTTTTTTGTTTTCAAATCATTTCAAATTTTCTTTAAAATGTTTTATGCAATGAAAAACATTAATTCCATTGTGTGAAAAGTGCTTTTTAATATCCTATTCTTATTATATTAAAAATGTTCCCATAATACATCAAGAATATTGTTCTATAAGATTATCAAAAATTTCAACATCAATTTAAACAACCACTTGCCACAATGAAAATTAAACAAAGGTTGCATCTTGTAGTGGTTCCTTGTACCCAATTTGGACCTAGAGGCCCTTTATTCTAGGAATGTTTTTACCCTAATGTTTTACCTTACACATAATGTTCCCCAAAGAGGGGCCTTACAAAACATAATGCCCCACATGGTTAGTGCTCACATAAACCAAAACACCTTTCACAAGTGTTCAAAATAACAAAGTTTTCTATGTTTGCCAAGTTGTTTTGAAATTAATGTGTTTGCAAAGTAAATTATTTTGTTATGTCACAAGATTCAAAGGTATCCATTCTAAAGGTGTCTTTCCATTGGCTTTTTGTTAGCACAACATGAGATACATAGTACTTTAAAGGAATTGACAATAATTAAATTATTGTTATTTCAAACTATTGTTATTTCAAAATTTCAAGCTACACAATGTTGAAACTTTTGGACCCCCAAAGGTTATAAACCTTGGTCATTAATATGTTATCCTTTTTTTTGTCATTGCAATTTTCTACACATGACTTCACCTGGGTGATAATGCAACTTCAAGTTTTGGTGGATAATGGGATATTAAGGTGCAAAGTTTTGGTGGACATCATTATTTAAATGCAAAATTTTGACATTTGAAATTATTTCAAAAACTCATTTCATCAAATATCATTTTTCAAAGTTTTCACCCATTGGTAACCTTAACCTTCCACAAATCCTAGTGAAATCCACTGCATTTTGAAGTTTGTAAAGGTGAACAAAAACATAATAAATAAGAATCAACAAACATAAAAATCAATGCAAGCAAGAATTCAAAAATGTAACAATTGAATGAACATTATGTATCAAAATGGATGAAGAACGATAGACATTTTCATTCATGCCAACAATATTAATAATTTATTAAGTGTAAGTTAATTATCTTGGAAAATATTATATAAAATAAATGGCTGAAAATCCTTTAAGGTGTACCACATAGGACGAAAAAGGCTTAATTTTTATTGCAGTCTTTTTTTACCTTATATTTTGATCCCCATAAAAAATAATGAATCAAAAGTTGTAATTTTTTTTAAAGGACTATATTTTAAACTATTACAATTATGGATTCCATCATAATCATCCATAAATGTGTTTTTACATGGTAAAAAAGAACTGGGCAAAAAAGACAAAAAAGGGTGACATTGTGATAGATTTTGGTACACCTTAAAGAATTTGCACCTAGATTTATTTAATATATAAACAAATAACTGGGCATTAGGGTTATCCATTAAGGTATAATGACAACAAGGCAATAAAAAAACAACTAAAATCTTGGTAGGTGCACAAACATTCGTTTTTCATTGGATCATGTATTTAGTTCATTTCGAATTTTTGAAAAGTCCAAAATTAACAAATGACTTTTTGGAGATTGAAAAATTGGGGAAAAGAATTGATTTAGGATCATCATATGATGTAACAATAAATATCGATAATATTTTGTCTCATTAGATGATCCAATAAATAGATGACATTCCAATGTTTTATTTCAAATTCGATAAAAGACTTCATCTAACCACCAAGTTAGTAGCATAAGGGATTTTGGCCCCTAGGTAATAGGTCTATTTTTATATGAGAATTTTTGAAAGATGATATTTTGGCTTGTGTTGAAACTTGAGATTAGTTATAATATCTTGAAGGATTTTGGTTTCTTTTAGAGGATTTTTGGAAGATTATATTTTTGCATGGTGAAATATTTGAGTTTCCATAATTCTTGTTTTGCCCTAAGATACTTTTTAATGTACATGGCAAGGCCACAGTGTGACACACACCTTGTTAGCACTGTGTGTGTGTGTGTGTGTGTGTGTGTTTTCCAAAATTGTGAGGTAGGTGGGTTTGTGATAATCATGAAGGGGACTTAGCCAAATTCGACTACAGCTTAGAGGGGGAAGTAGAAAAGCTTAGGAATTATGCTACATGTTGGTGACATGCTAGAAAGTACTGCATAATTTTTTTTAATCATCATAATGTGGCGACAATGTGCAATTTTTTTCAAAGAAAGCTTATGTACATGTTGGAAGGGTTTTTTTTGGTCTTATTTGGGTCGCCAGGATGCAAAATTTAGGCAAAAACAGAAACACTGGTTACCACTTACTACCTATTGACTCAGTCAAGTATTGAGTTCTGTTTGAGATGAATTGCATTTTTACATACCTAACAGTTCAACAACGGTGCACACCCAGTGTGTACTATCAAAAAGGCCAATATTGCAGAGAGCCTGTTATTTTGGGAGGGCGGGGAGGGAGGAGGAGGAGGAGGAGGAGGAGGAGGGAAACTGCATCACCATTCCTGTCTCAGGCTGCTGCAGCTAAACAAGAGACTTTAACAAGTGTTGGAAAATGGGAACAGGGCCCACCAAAAAAATTGGTGTCCAGTAACAAAATTATCAAACCACCTTTGCACAGGTGGGGACAAAAAAAGGATATTATGGAAAATCCCTAGGTTGTGTTTTTTTCTGTTGGGTGTATGGAGGGAGGGAGGGAGGGAGGGAGGGAGACTAGTAAAGTACCTTACCCTAAGGTCAAATAATCCTCGAAATAATGAAATGATTTTTTTTGAAAATATGAAGTTGACATGTATAATATCACCATAATTATCATAATTTCACCAGTCATATCACAATATCATGGTAGATGATGGAAAATATATGTAATTTCAAAAAATCTAAACGAATTCATTTTTGGAAAAAAAATAATTATTCATTTTGTCAATGTGGAAACTGACCCTAGGCTACTGTAGTAAATGAGCAAGGGGAGGGTTTCAGACTGATATTTTCTGACCCCATTTCAGACTTTTCAAGGGGACTGAAAAAGGCTTCCTTTTCCATGCTGGTCGGTGCTGCAGGCAAGCTACTTTGTTACATGGGTAGCTAGTGGGTCCCAGAGCATGAACTGGATCTATGTTGCTGGTACCAAGTAAGTGACAAGTACTGGGTTCTTTTTAAGTCTTGTAGATCTTTTGGTGTATATATATATATAGGGCTTTCAAGTTGTTGGGCATTCTAGCTTTGAATTTCTGTTGCTGCCCCAAACCATAACCTCTAATTCAGCTGCCAACCTTTGAGCCATTAACACCATGCTCAATCTGTTTCCCTGATAGTAAGTGAACTTTTGCAATGGTTTTTTTTCCCCCCCTGAAATCGTGACAGAGCAATTTATTTATTGATAATTGTGTTATGTAATCAAAATGGTAATCATTCACAAGAAGATTTAATCAGATTTAGCCATATAAACAAGATATGGAAGTCTAAGAAAATCAAGCATCCTTATATAACCTATTGTCAAAATCTTTTATATTTTATTTTATTTCCAAATTTTGGAGGATTTGGGTCACTTATTTTAGTAAAAAAATTGTATTCTTCAGGTTAAAAAATCATAAAATTATCCAATAAAATAATCACTGAATCATGGCACTCTTAATCTATTTCATGGAAATAAAAAATGAGAAACTCACCAAAAGAGTCGAACTTTATTTTCCCCCCTTCTGTTTTGGGTTGGGTGGAAAAATATGAAAGAACAAGAGGAGAAAACATCTGCCTGTGTGTTTGTGCGTCTGTCTCTCTCTATGCATATATAATGAATGAAAATGTGTTGGGAGGTTTAGGTACATCAAATAGAACAGAGTTGGGAGCAACTTTTGTTTTTGTTTTTTGTTTTTTTTATTTTTGGACAAATTTTGTCATTTTCTGACCCAAAAAAATTGGAAATTTATGTTAGTTGAGTGTAAATTCGACTAATTTTTCTTTTTTCAGGAAATTTTTGACAACTTTTTAATATCACCAAAAAACAAAGTAAAAACCTGATTGGGAGAGTTTTTCACTAATTTCCAGCTAAAGATGGGAAAGAGCAGAATTGATCACATGCAAATTCAATTGTTCCTATCCTTTCCAATTATGTGAACTGATGTATGTAAAACAAAGTAAGCCCATTGCCCATTGTCCTTTCCTTTATTTTGTTGTAGTGTTCTTTTGCAATGAAGTTTGGCAGGTCATTATTGAGTGAGCCCATTGATTAGACAATGATTAGACAAGGTTCCAAACTAATGCACAAGAGTGTTTTTCCTGTTAACCTATTGTCCAATTATATGGACATGGTGAGGGCAATTGTCACTTCTGTGGCACAATGTAACATATGTTGTGCCTCAGGCAATTTGAAGATTAAGTTATTGAACACCATTTAGGTTTTCCCCAACAGGGGTGGGGAAGGTTTTGGGCTTAGAGGTTTAGGGTTTAGACATGGTGTCATCCCAAGGGAGTTTAGAGTTCCTAAATCACATCTCTTGTGAGGGCCCCATTAAGTGCAGCTGAAAAGTTGATTAGGCCTTTACAAATCAATGAGCCTGAAAAACAATTACTTTGGATGTTTCCAAAGATTTCACACTCTTGCAGGGTTTTGTTGTCTGATCCACAGCTCAAATCCTAAACCCTAAACCAAGTATTCAGTTGCAAGGGGTAAAAGTCCACAAAACTGCACTTGCTTCGAATGAATTGTCACAACTGAGAGACAGTTACGGGTATAACCACTTGTGAAGTGTGTGGTGTTTATTGACAGCTTTTGGTTCCTTGGTATGTGATGAACAGACTTACCCAATTGATAGGGACAAAATCCTGATGCAAAGTTTTTGATTAAAGCAAAACAAATTGTTCAACGACCTTGATGATCATGATTCATATCCCCCTTGTTTCACAATCATAGGCTTTTAGTGTAGGGCAATGCTCTGCCAACATAATAACCGAGCACTGGACTCGCAGGTCCTGCACAGGGTTGTTTCACAAAACAGATCGCCGGCCTACTAGCTTATTACAACCCCATACAGGTTGACAAGAGTCTGGAATTCTATTTTAAATGAAAACTGGATTATGTGACCCAGCACCCCGCAGTGCACCACCCCATTGGAAACCCATTATGACTCAGTTCTGGATGAACTACAACTGAGTTACCAAGGATCCACCTTGGTAACCTATCACCACCTCCTACTACCTAGGTAAACTAATTATGTAAGTAGGGTAAGTATGTAAAAAGGTAAGGTTATGGTAGATAATTACTAATTACTATGTAGGTAGTTAAGTAAGTAAAGCCAGTTTGGTAGCTACTACGTAGGTAGATGCATGTGCCTGGTTAGTATAGAGCTAACCACTATGGTTAGCAATGGGATAGAAATACAATGAGAGCATGTTTCCTGTTCACACACCATCCATCCTGTATGGTGCGCTTGTGGCCCATGGGTGCTGTGGTCATTCTGTCACCTGGCATTAGAATAGGCCAAAAAAGGGGTACTGAAAATAGTTAGGAATAATTAGGTGGTAGGTTAAACAAGAAGAATTGAGTGGAATTTTTACACTACGCAATGACAACCTAAGGTCAATAACCCTTGTTTTCACCTCCTAGTATTGAGGATTTTGTGTTGATGAAAAGTTGAAGAATGTGTCCCTCTAGATAGAAAACCTCGAACTGACATACTAAAGTGAATTCTGTACCTGGCATTGATGTCATTACTCAACCCTAAACACTAAACCCTAAATAGTAATCAGTTTTCATTTTTATTAATTATTCAAGCCTAAACCCTAACACTAAATAATAATTGGGTTTCACTGCTATTAATCAACCCTAAACCCTAAATAATAATCTGGTGTGAAACTCTGGTAATATTCACAGCTGCATCAGAGGACTTTGTTGTCTCAAATTCCATCTGAGCTTGCCACTTTATCATGCAAATCCTGGCAATAATCAGTATCCATAAGCAGAATGCATGTGATACCAAGTTCATCAAAAGCTCAAACCCTTCTTCATATGGTAGAGTCCGATACAGTAGGATATATAAATTGCAAATCCTCCATTCTCAGATACCAACCTTGATTTGTAGTAGAGTTATGACTTCCAAAGATGTGTAACTGCAGAGCTCCAACAGGATCGACCAGCATGGAGTACACACCAATTGTTACCTGTTGAGCTTACCTAATAGAGCACCCAAGAGAGCCAGCAATTCAGCACCTTTTCCACATAAACACTTCACCAGAAAAAAAAAGTACACTTGAGCTTCAATCAACCTCTTTCCTTTTTACACAACAAACACATTGAGAGTTCATAGATCCAACATTGTGCTCCTCATAAAGACAACAAATTTACAATATCACAGTGTTAATTGGATTACCCATTTGCCTCAAATCCTCTGAATGATGAAGAAGAAAATATTCTCTTTGTCTTTGTTGCCTTTGATGTTTAGACTTTTTAGTCCTAAAAGTAGCAAAAGTATCCTTACAAAGAGTTCCAAGTTTATGCATCCATTTGTCACCACTTTACAATAAAAACCAAACTGTTTTAGTTATGTTTTTTTCAGGCTTTCCCACTATAACTGAACATCTTGTTATAACTGAACATGACAACTTGCTGTATTGTGATTATTGTGAACTCAATCATATCCACCCCAAGTCTTTCTTTGGAGCTTTGAGTGCTTTCATATCTGCACCCCCTTACCTCTGTGTTGAAATTAAACTTCCGCACCCTGAGTTCAATGCAAGCCTGAAAAAACATCCCACACACTTCTGATCTTCAAAATCCATGAATATAGAGAATCTTTCTTCCACATCTTGTGGCTCCCTGAGAAGTCATATTAATTGCATTGATGTTACATTGTAAGTACTTTTTATGTACTATGGAATGGTCGAGTCCCTGCCCATTATATTGTGTAAGATGCCAAGTAAGCCCATCAAGGCTAGGTGATGCACCCAACATAATGGGCAAGCGTGAGGCTATTCCATGATATTTAAGGTCTAGGATGGCAGATTCAATGTTTTGTTTTTAAAATTCATGTTCAACAGACACATTATGGTGACTATTATAAGTGCACGACCATCATGGGAAGGTTATGTCTATAACGTAGTCAAGAAAATGACATAATCTGCCACCTCAGACCTTAATGTTACACAAAAGACAGTGGGGGGAAAACACCTTGATGAGCTCCAGATCAAATTCCTGAAGCTCCATGTAGCACAACCAGCACATTCTGCTGTTTGGCTACTCCATGCAACTCCCATAATTCTGCTGATTTGTGAGCACTCAAAACACCACTACAACATATCAAATAAATGGGAGAATGCTACGAGTTGCAATGCTATAATGACAAAAACAAAAACATAGCTTAACTTGCTGAAAACTAAACATAAGAGGTTTCAGGTTCATTGCAATGGGGGCCACATTGTATAGTCAATTGTACCTTCAGAAGTTTGAGGTCTAAATTAGGCCCACTTGCGGGATATTTTCCATGCACATTTCCATTGCAGACTCCAAGAGCATCAACCTTCATTTCCTCCAAAAACATTCCAGCCCTCTATCAAGAGGATGAATCAGTCCTCACCCAAATAAACCTTAAACTCTGAACCTTAAACCTTAAACCCTAAACCTTAAACCTTAGAATCCCTGAACCTTAAACCCTAAACCTTAGACCCTAAACCTTGACGCTTAGAACCCCTAAACCTTAAACTCTAGATCTAAAAACTGGAGAGAAATCAGGAGAGGTGCAACCTTTGCATGATTATCAGCAGAAATGCAGCAAGCCACTAGTGTGTACCTTCCATGATTGAGTGCACCCAGGTGGATCTGTAAGACAATCACTGTGTGGCAGAGGTTAAGACTATTTCCACCCAGTTTCAAGTATGTACTTCTGCATTGGAGTTTGATCTCATGAACACTGACAATAAAAGGGAAATTGACAATGCAAATACCTGCAAGAACCCTGGACTAGAGAATGAGAATGAGCACCCACAATGAACCATTGTGTAAGGAAGAAACATTAATCATGGCACTTTTTATTGTGAGGGAAAATACACCCTGTGGGTTGCCCAAAAGCATCACATATGCAAAACATACTGGACAAGATGAAGGCTTTCATGTCTACCCTGCAGGAACTAGACTGCAACAAGTTGCTCATCACATAATGGCTCTGCACTTTAAATGGCATCCATAAGGATGATAAATATTCAACTAAATTGGAAACACATGGTAGTTAGTATGGTGAAGCCCAATTGGATCCTTATGTTATGTTGGAAATGTTTCTATAGTGGAGTTTATAATGTAGGGATACCAAACTTTGGCCCATTACTGAGTGCATCACAATGTCTCGACCCTGAAGGGCAGAGCCAACAAACCACCTGAATCATGTGGGCGGTTGCAGATTTGATCATAACCACTTCACATTTGTCATAAACATATGCAAGAAAGGCACATTGCAAAATCTGATGCAACCCATTATTAGAGAGTCCATCTCTGAGATGGGGCAGCAGTTACTATCTATAGCATAGGGAGGAGGTTCGCTCAATCATGTTAGCTTTGTCCGTTTAGTGTTAAGTTTGTTGGCTCTGCCCTTTAGGGTAGAGATATTGAGAGCACCCTGAAATGAGCCAAAGTTTGGTATCCATACATTCTAGGGTCAGGTGGAGTCCACTACAGAAACATAATAGGCATAATTAAATGACACTCTTGGGCTTTACCATGCTACTCGCTATGTGTTTCCAATTTAGTTTATTGAATATTTGTCATCGTAATTTAAAGGGCAGAACCGTTATGGGAAGAGCTGCTTGACCTTTTTTTCCGTTAAATACTGAAAATCATTACTGCTCCCACTCAAATTCAACAGCAGAACAGCACATTACACCTCCCTCTACAACTCATAGGATTGCACATTTTTAAGAGTTTTACTTTGGGTTCTAACCAGTGTTGTGTGATTCCTAGGTTCCAGGAGGAACCTCCGGTTCTGGTTCAGAAAATTTTCAAGGTTCTGGTTCAGAAATTTTTCAAGGATTTGGTTCTAATTAGGTTTCGATTTTATTTTTCCATGTATGGGACCTAGTTCTGGTTTCCGTTTTCAAACTCAAAGGGCAATTTCGATTCTAGTTCTTTTCTATTTTCAACATAGGCCAATTCCCAGTTCTAGGGTAGGTTAGGTTCAAGGTAATCTTCTAGTTTGGTTCCAAAATCTGAAACATTGACGGAATGATGAAACAAGGCAAACTTTTATTGCAAAAATAATCAGATTATTACATAGGCTTGATAAGGCCAAATTAATATTTTTAAACTTTAAATTACAATACTAGTTCATAATATACTTTTAAAGTCTAAACTACACTACTAGTTCTTAACAGATCAGTACCAATTTTTTTAATGCCAATTGATCTCATGTTTTACCATGTCATTCATTTGTATGCCAACTTTGAAATGAGTCATCTTGCCACCCTTGAAATCTGCCTTCAAACTTTTTCAAGTGTGCCATAATTCTCCCCTAACATCCCCCAATTCCCCTTGCAAAACCCACCCCAAACATCCCCAAATTTGCCCCCAAAATCACCCACTCCAAAACCCCCAATTCACCCCCACATTACCCACAAACGGACCCTCAAATCTGCCCTCAAAAACAGCCCCAAATCAACCCCTCAAAAATTTCCCAATTCATTCCCTTTTTGCTCACATGGAGCCCCCAAATTTGCCCTAATTCAGCCTTCAATTCTATCCTAACTTTGCCAAAATTTAAAGAACAAGATAACTAAAATGCGAAGTGCCATAACAAGGAAGAAACAAAAAAAAAAGAAAAAAGTGAAAGCTAGCAAATTTATAGATTACATCATATCCAATTCCTAGGGCATGTTGACAAACTAACACTCCTGATTTTCTAAAAACCACTGACCTATCTATTACAACTGGTCTTCTAGAAGCCATTGATCAACTAGCTTTTCCATTTACAGAAAATTACTTCAAGTTATATAACAGATCTAGGTAGTCACTATCAGCTAAATCCTTCTAAATTCTAAAGAGTCACTTTGAGTTGCAAAAGTTCACTCCAATTAATTGAGGATCAAGAAACGGTGAGCTAATTTAGAAGATTAAATTTGAACAGTAGATGCATGAGCATGAGAATAGTTAGAAAAATGTATATATTGTTGTTTACTTCACTTTTTTTTCACCCTTTTGTAATCATAGTAATTGCTTACTGATTTAATACAAGAGTTTATTTATGTTTTCATGGTATCGGAGCGAGAACAAAGCTTCTAAGTGTAGTGTGCAATTCTTTGAATACACCAAATAAGTATTTACACATTATTTGTTAACATTTTGAGTGGAGAGCAGATTTTCACTATGTTTGAAGCTAACAAGCTTCAAGGGTCTAAAAATTTTGGAGTTTGAAAATTGAAGATTAGAACAATCCTTAAACTAGAAGGATTGTGGGATTTTGTGTGCCCTTTTGTGCAAATTTTTGTAGGACATCAAATGTTGACAAATCAACCAAATGAAGGGGATGGAATGGAAGATGCAAAAGCACTAGAGGTAATTGCAAAAGTGGTGGCTGCAAATGCTTCGAAAGTGGTGGACCCAAAGGTCATCAAAAATCAAAAGGACAAGGTTTTGGCCATCATCATCATGTCACTAAAGGATGAATTGATTCCTTAGATTGCTAATGTGCAAGAGTCGAATACATGTTGGGAGATCTTGACCAAGCTTTTTGAATCATAAAACTTTGCACAAACATTGTACATGGTCAACAAGTTGCACTTTTTGAGACTTCAAGAAGGTGCACCTATGAGTGACCTTGTCAAGAGTGTCAAGAAAATTGTGATGCAATTAGCTACAAGAGGAGAAATAATTCAAGATGTTATGGTGATCCATATCATCTTGAATGTGCTACCATCAAGTTATGAAACTTTTGTCCAAACAATCATTACATAGGATCAACTTCCTTCCTTTGACAAGTTGACAAGTAAATTGTTATTGTCCATCAGGCAAGATGAAAAACCAAGACATTTGGAAGAAGTATTGATGGAAAACTATTTTTCAAAACCAACAGAGGTTGACCTCAATCACATTCTAGCAATCAAAAAAGAAGTCCTAGTGGACTTGGAGGATGTTGTAGTCAATTCGTAGGAGGCAAGGACCAAACAAATGATAATTGAAAGATGGGAATTGCTTCGATCATGCGGTGGTTGAAGGACTTCCACGAGTGGCAATGGGCCACTAATGGTATCTGTAATTAGTCATGGAGGATAAGGCTTACAAGCTTGAAAGCACCCTTATGATTGCAATAATTACCATGAGTTGTATCATTGGGCAAGGGAATGTCCATACCTTGAAAATGATAATCAAAATTTTCCACTCCTTGTGGCGAATGTGATTGAAGAGGATGACAAAAAGAAGCAAGAGCCTTAGATAAGCATGCCTAAAATGTTTGAAACTCATGTGTTGATAATTACAACACATCAAAAGACTAATCATACGAAGGAAAAAATTGTTGATGAATTTTTTGACCAAGAGAAGGGAAATGACTATGACTTCCACGTTATCATAAGACTTCCAAAGGAACTAAAAGTTGTAGTGATGGTAATCAACAAGTTTTTTCAAAAGAATAGAGAAGTTTGTAGATACAAGTACAATCAAGTTTGAAGGAGGCCATACTCATGTGATTCATGGGAAAGGGAAAATAGTTTTTTCCCACAATGGAGCAATAAAACATGTTCAAGATTTTTTTTATGTTCTTAACATACACAAAATTTGTTGTCAATAAGAACAATTGCAGACAAGGGATGTCTTATTTTGTTTAGATCACAAAATTGCTGGATCATAATGAATAACCAACCATCCAAGATTCGTGCGATGGGAATTCCTAATGAGACTAATCGGCTCTACAAAATCAATGCTATTACACAAGTCTTTGAAACTAATTTAGTATGAATTAATTTTGAAAACGAACCATGGCATTGTCACCTTGGGCATTTACATTACCAAGGATTACACATTTTATTTAAAAAAGGTAGAGCTGTGGGATTTCCATCAATACATGTGATCAAACACATTTGTAATAGTTGCATGTTAGGGAAACAACACTTGGAACCAATTTTGAAACACAAAAATACAAGAGAAAAGGAGGTGAATGAACTTATTCATTCAGACTTATGTGGTCCATTACCACATGTTTCATTATTTGGATCTAGATATATCCTAATTTTTACTGATGATTTTAGTAAAAAAACTTGGACTTTTTCAAAATAAAAAATGAAACTTTTGAAAATTTTAAAGTTTTCAAAAGGATGATTGAAAACCATGGAAGGAAGAGGATCAAAATTCTAAGGACCAATAAAGGAGGAGAGTTTTTATCAAAGAAGTCCATTACCTTTTGTGAACAAAGTGGCATACAAAAACAACTCATCACTTCTTATACCCCACACCAAAACGGTGTTGCAAAAAGGAAGAGGTTCGATTCGAAAGAATAATGCCCCATCTAAAACTTTCAAAAACATATTTTTTGGGACAATTTTTTTAAAAAACAAACAAAAATTGCAATTCATATGGATTTATGAAAATATGGTCAAATTTTAACCTTTCAAAAGTCCCTAATTATTAAGCAATTAAGGTTTTCAAAAAACATATTCCTTGTATGAGTTTATCATCATGTATTACATTACATATTGAATCCCAATAACAAATTTGGAATGTGAATCAATATATATTTTTCCATTTGTGATGTTTTAGTCAGACGACTAGTCCATATTTTCCAAATTCAAAAGTCCATTACTACTAACAAATGAATTTTTAATTAATAAATAACCACATAATTCTCTTCATGATGAAATTATTAGTCTAGATCCAAGTCCCAATTAGTAGATCTAAGGATACGTTAATCACCATATGCATTCGAATAAAGGGTACCCAAGGAAAAAAACATCATTTCTTTACAAAAGTGAACCACTATAGCTTACATCTACCCTAATCCAAGAGTCATTAACCAAGATGACAATGTGGAGGATAACCAAGACTAGACTTTAGAACCAAGGAACATTGTGCTAGAAAAAGTTCCTTTGCCACCATAAAGATTTCCATCATAGAGGTTGCAAAGTGCACCCATGCATTTCAAGGATTATTTCTACATTATAGAAATAGAAATGTTGGAACCAACAAGTCTAATAGCAACAATGCAACATCCTAGATGGTATGTTGCAATGAACAAAAATATGATTCCATTATCCAAAATGGAACATGGGAATCAATTGAATTACCAAAAGGGGTGCAACCAATCACTTGTAAATGGGTTTTCAAAGTGAAGAAGATTACAAATGGAGAAATTGAGAAACTCAAAGCACAACTTGTTGAAAGAGGTTTCAAGCAATAGAAAGGAATTGACTTTGATGAAACATTTGCACTGACAATGAAATGGGGTACAATCAAAATGGTGATTTCATTGGTTGCGCAACATGGTTGGAAAATCAAGCATTTAATACATTCTTATATGGTGATTTAGAAGAAGATGTGTTCATGTTGCAACCTCATGGATTTGTCAAAAAAGGAAGTGAACACTTGATCTACAAATTAAATCATGTTTTGTATGGTCTAAGTAACTTCACGCACTTGGTACAACAAAATCAATTCATTCTTAAAGGAGTAGGGAATGATTCCTAATGAATTGAACCATAACCTTTACATTATCATCAAGATTGGAAGGTGTGTGATCATCATACTATATGTTCATGGGTGATCATGCCTCGAAACTACTATTCTTGGAAAAACAACTTGAAAAACGGTTTGAAATGTCTAAACTTGGAATAATGAAACTATACATTAGCATGGAGTTTAATTATTTTCCATTTGGGATTTTTGTGTGTCAAAAGAACTATGCTCAACTTATCCTTGAAAGATTTAGAATGGAGAATTACAATCTAATGTCAACTCTGATCTAGGACAGATTACAACTATGAATAGACATGGGAGAGGAGTTTGTGGATCAACATGATTGCCAAATACTAGTGGGTAGCTTGATATCTTTTACTCATACTTGTCTAGATCTTTCATTTGTTGTGAACTATGTAAACAAATATATGTATGTTCCTCAAAGGGCACATATGGATGCAACAAAGCGGATTTTGTGTTACATATGAAGGACAAGTGAATATGGTATGACCTTAAAGCATAGCCAAAATGGTTTACAACTAGTCGACTTTGTGGATGTGGATTGGGGTTGTGATTTGGACAAGTGGAAATCAATTATCGAAATGATTTTCAAGTTAAACGACAACATGATAAGTTACAGTAGTAAGCTTCAACCAACAATAGCATTGTCCACCAAAGAAATGGAATACCAATCATTAGTTGATGGGGTGAAATAAATTGTATGGCCAAAAGGGTTATTAAGATAACTAGAATGTCTAGAAGATGGACCAACCATTATGTTTTGTGACAACCAACCAAACGTTAAACTAATGCACAATGTCAATTTTCATGCAAGAACAAAACATATAGAAATTCATCAATCACTATATTTGAGAAAGGGTAGAAGTAGGATATGTAGAATTTCATTACATTTCAATGCAAAATCAATAAGTAGACATTTTGACAAAACCTCTTAGTTGAATTAAACTCCAAGCAATGAGGGAAATAGTGGGTGTAGATTTCTAGGGAAAAAATAGGTAGGTGTATTTGTGGGATAAAAATTTGTACAATTTTTTGGAGACAAATCATTAAATTGCAATGCAAAGTGCAAACATGTATCTTACAAAAGGAGCAACGCCCACAATGATGAACATCAAAATTAAATTGTTATAATTCATGTATAGATTTCATAGGAATAAGATATGCAGAAGTTTTTACATAAATTTTAAAAGGATCAAACGTGAGGGAACATGTTGACAAACTAACACTTTTGATATTTAAAAAACCACCGACCTATCAATTACAACTAGTCTTCTAGAAACCATTAACCAACTAGTTTTTCCAATTACAAGTAATCACTTCAAGTTATATTGAAGATCTAGGTAGTCATTATTAATTAATCTCTCTAAATTCAAAAGAGTCACTTTGAATTGCAGAAGGTCACTCTAGTTAATTGACATGGATCAAAAAATGATGAGCTAATTTAGAGGATTAAATATGAACTATAGATACATGAACATGATAATAGTTACAAAAATGTATATATTGTTGTTTGCAGTACTTGTTTCTTCACCCTTTTGTAATCATTGTAATTGTTTGTTGATTTAATACAAGAGTTTATTTATGTTTTTAGGGCATGGCCACTCCAACCTCACTCCAAGACTTATGACAACTAGAAACAACAAATTGAATACATCAACTTCAACTTTGACAAACATGGGCATCAAACTTGTAGAAAAAATACTTGAAAAAATAAAATTTACCAAAAGCCTATTATTGTTATCTTCCAAATCTAAAAGCCCAAGTGATATAATTACATCCTTATTCTCCTTCATTAAAGTTTTTTTCCATTTTCATGAATTTTTCTATGGATGGAAAACCACCAACACAAGGATCATTAGTCCAATTTTTATAGGTGTTTACAAACATTTCAAGATTGTCCATGCCCAACCAAGAGTGTTTTAGGTTTATGCAAATACCTATGATACTAAAAACTCTTTTAGCCTTAATTTGAGAGCCAACAATCCGCAAAACTTGTAGAGCTACAAACCTAGCATAAGAAAAATGTACCTCATGGGTGAAAAATGTACTATGTTATTGAATCTTTGCAATGTTCTTCAATGACTTTCTTGATCATGAAATGAGTCAAATGTTCTTTCACCATTGACAGTGCCATGTCCCCATCAATTTCCATAAGATTATACAAACTTGTAGATTAGGAACTTTGGGATGTAAAATTAAGAGTTCTTTCATTTGGATGGGTTGAACTTAAAAACTTATGTGCACAAACAAGGAGTGGGAATTATACATGTCAATGATATTTGTCTAGAATTTGAAAAGCCAACATATTGAATCACCAACCCTAAGCTTTTATAATGGGGGTTTAACAACATGGTGAACATACTATAGGCCTTATGGGGTTGAAAAAAAAGCATAAATGCAAGGAAAGGAGCAAGAACTTGTTCCATCTGTTTTGGAACAGATGTTCTTATAAGATTTGAAGTTCACCATCAAAATCATGGGTTTCCTTGGAATTAGGTGTAAAACAATCCACCCACCTTTGACATATGAATGATATGGTCACAACAAGGCCATCATAAAATAGCCAATAGCTTAAACTTTGGTTCAACACACATTGTTGGACCACATGATCCAGTATCCACAACAATTTGAATTATAGCCCAAACTTGTGAACTTTGCACACAACTTTGAAGTGCCAATGATTGTTGCTTTCCATAGCAAAAAACAATGGTAAACTTGGATTCCAAACTCTCTTAAAACAAAATGACTTGCTTGAAGCAAATTGAATCTTCAGTAAGGTCTTGAGCTTCCATGGGGGCATGCCAATACCCAAACATGCCTTATGCCATTCTTGTTGCCTTTTTCCAATTTGTTTTGTTCATGTGATTGTTTTCTACAAAATGAATTGTGTTTCCTTGATGATAATAGAGGTCAGGCCAACACAAACTTTATAATCATTTGTGGCATGTTGGCAATAACATGCCTCCAACATAACCCCACAAATGGTGTTGCCATCCCCAACATTTCACATGAAATAAAAAAGTCAAAATAATGGTCGTGGTTGAAATATTACTCCCTTTATCTTTGACATAAGCAATAACCCAAGCATTGAGCCCATGTTTTGCAAGCATTTCATTGACTTGCAAGGCCATGGCACTTCCAAAATTCTTTGTTATTTCAAAAACACCAATGGTCAGATGACAAGGCTCCCACTTGTCATTCAAAAACTGCACATGAAAACAAATGTATTCATTCTTGTTGCACAAGGGGCCTAAATTGCCCCAGGGAGCAACTTACATGAGATAACAACTTCCCTTTAAAAGCATCTCCTTGAAGGAAAAGGAGATTAAGGGGATTAAGTTGTTATGGAAATTAAACAATTTCCCAAGAACAATTTCCTAAACGTTTGAAAAAAAAAAAAACCTTTATAGCAAGGACATTCATTCCATTTTGGCTCATACCAATCAACATTAAGATCATTTTTTTGACTAACAAATTTTGCCATTTGACAACAATAACAAAATGGGCAAAATCCTACAAAAAGTTTTATGGTTAAAATACCATTTTTTGGGGGCATGCTAGAATGCCCCCAAAACATAGCAAGAATTGTAAATTTTTCAAGCACCTTCTTTGACTAGTAGCCAAATTTGATGGAATCCTCTTGTGGAAACTAAACCACCAACCTCACAAAATAGAAGGGGGAAAAACTTGTGATCCACATACCCAAGAACCGACAACCCCTAAAATAATAATAACAAATAAATAAATACCAATGTTGGGTGGGTATCAAAAACTCCCTTGGGTATCACTCGAGCATCATCCAAAATATCCCAATTTGAACCCCTTCGAACATCAGCCCAAGCAATACCTTTTTTAATGCCCTAATCACCAATTTTCATTTGGGTGAAAATTGACAATGTTGAGATTCAATCATAACATGAATAGTTTCAATGTTGAAAACCATGGCCTAATTTTTTTAGGCCTAAGTTTGGTTCTTAGGGTCAAACTTGGGTCTAGATATTAAATGTCTAATGTTTAGTGTCTAGGTAGAAAGTCCAAAGCTAGGAGCCATAATAGGTATAAGAGTTTAAGGATTAAGGTTCTTGGTGGCACCGCATTGCAACTTGCAACAACTCCCTACCCTAAGATAAAAAGGAACACCCATTTTGGGCATTCCCAATTTGTGTGTTTGATTTGCATTGTTTGTGGTTTTGTAGGAGGTTTTTTTTTTTTTTTTTTTATTTTTTTTTGTTTTTTTAGGAGTTTTTTTTTTTTTTTTTTCTTATTTTTTTGGTTTTGCACTTAAGATTTAGTTTTTTTTCCTTCTTGCAACTTCATCATTTTCTACTACTTCGACACTTACTTGCTACTTGTTGTTGCTTTGTTGTTTGCTTGTTATTTGTCACTTGTTGTTTTGCCATTTATCCCTTGTCGCTTACTACTTTGCCATTTATCCCTTACCACTTACTGCTACTTCATTGCTTATTTGATGTTTCGTACTTGCCACTTTTTGCTTCGTGCACCACCACTTATTACTTGTTGTTTATCATTTGTTACTTCGTTGGTTGTTGTTTGTTGCCCCATTAATTATTACTTGTTGCTTCGGCACTTGTTGCTTTGCCATTTCGCCATTTACTACTTGTTGTTTTACTATTGGCTACTTCAATGTTTGTTGCATGTTATTTTGCGACTTGTTTATTATTACTAGTTGTTGCTTTGGCGATTGTTACCACTACATCATCACTATTTTTTGAGGTGCCAACTACCCACCCCCCCAACCCTTTGTTGTTTCACTGCTTGTTTTGTTATTTGAAATGTAGTTGAATTTTCCACCCATGATTTGGGTGTGTAGGTGGTGAAATGTGGAACATTCAAACCACCCAACTCCATTTTTTTGGTGAGGTTTTTGGGTCAAAGCAAGATAAAGTATACCAAAAAAGTAAACGTCTCCACTATAATCCTATGCCTATCATATAACTACCATAAAGTAGCATCAAATTAGGTGAAAGTATTTTTCAAGTAGCATTAGTTGGCTCTATTAATTTTATAAGAATCTAATTTTAAGAAAATTAAAAGAAAATGAATTTAAAAAGTAGATAAAAAGTACATTCGAAATTGATTGAAAAAGATGTGTTCAAACCTATTTTTTGGTTTTAAAAACTAATGAAATTGATATGTAATAAGTTAGGAAATGAAGATCAAGATATCTTTTAACAAGCCATCAAAAAAAAATCTATTTCCTTTTTGTAACAACTTACTTTCAAAATCTACTTTCAACACCTACTTGAAACCAAAAGCCCATAGTGAAAAGTAGATGTCAAAAGCTATTTGTATTTTGAAAAATTTACTTAAAATCTACTTTTATGGTTTGAAATATGAAAATCAATGCACATTAAGGTAAACATATGTCATATTTAATCATTGAAATGAAAACATTTAATGTTGCACAATTATATAATGGGTTTTATTGCTATTTTTAATCTACTTGTTCCAGTTTTGACAAGGTAATCATGTTGTTCACTTTGTCTTGCTTACACCTTTTTCTTTTTTCTTTTTTTCCAAAATTTCCAAAAAAAATAAATTGTTGTTTTTTTAGGTTTACTTCTATTTAGTTAGATGTTAAAAAATTTGTGTGTTTGTGTTACAGGAACTCTGCATATTATACAACATTGGTATAATTGACAATTTTTTTAAAGAAAATATGGTAACCAAAATTGAACATCTCCCTTTTTCCAAACAATTCTCTTTTTGCATGATGCTGAAAAAAAATGAATTAATTTTTTTTATTAAATTTCTAAATCTTAAACCTCTTGTTTATAATTGTTTCTTTTTATGCCTTAATTTTTTTTGTAAATGCTTGCTCACCTTTCTAAACTATGGTTTCGATTTATTTCCATTTATTTGGTAGAATCTAAAAGTTTTTTTTCTCAATTTTACTTATATTATCTTGTGAAACTAACAATTATCGATTAGTCATTGGATAATGAAAATAAAGTCAATGTAAATGAGACATGTGGAATCTTCATAAATGATGTAATAATGGAAGAAACATATGATGAGAACCCAATTGTGCAAAAAAAAAAAAATAGAAATCTAAAAGGTGAAAATGAACAATTAATGGAAAATGACATTAAAAAATTACATGTGCAAAAGAAAGCTTGGAAACCCCATGGAAGAACTTCATTATGTGTGTTAATGATAATACAAATGTTGATCTTGAAATTCCACAAATTATGCGTTGTATACTTTGTTTTGATAGTCTAGTAAATGCCACAAATCCAAGAACACAATCTAAAAAAGGATTAATTTCATATTATAAAACCAATGGAATAACATTTTTTTAAAACCATGTTGATGCAGATCATGGTCAATTGCCAAGATATTTGAAGAGGAAATGAATAGTTTATTAACAAGAAAAAAGGAAAAACAACTAGCAAAGAAAGGGGCAAATTTGTTTGGAAATTATATCTCCAATTTTTTTGTTGCAAAAGATTCTTTCAAAAAAGATGATGTGCAACAGAAAGAATTTTTGGAAGATCTTAGTCTTTTGATTGTGAAAAATAACTTACCTACTCAATTTGTGGAGAGTGTTTGGTTGAAACATCTAGTTTTGCACTTGTGTTCAAAAATTATTTTTCCTTCTAGAAGGTAGTTCTCACAAGATATATTACCAAGCTTAGTGGAAAAAACAAAAAAAATTTATGTTCTTCTTGCATTCGCAAAATGTTATTATGCAATTGCAAGCTTTGATCTTTGGATGTCCAAAGAGGCATATGATGTGTTTACATTGGTTATTATTTTTTTAGGAAGTGATTGATAGCATAAACATGTTACCATTGGCCTATTTGAAGCCACAAGTACTACATGACAAGCATTAGCTCAAAATTTGATAAAATTGTTGGACAAGTATGTTTTGAGAAAAAAAGATCATTGCTTATGTCAAAGATGAAAGGTCAAACCTCAATGCAATGATTAAAGCATTGAAATTTATTGTTAGTTGTGAATGTCTTGATTTGGAGGAAAGATTTAAGGGAGTTGTTTTGGCCATGCTTTTTCTAAAGCATGCTAATATGGTTCAACAGATGAAAAAGTATGCAAGAATCTCAAATATGTCTCTATTAAATCTACACATGCAAATCCACATAAATGCATTAGTTGGCCAAAAAATCTAAGAAGTGTAGGTAAGAGTGGGAGAAAGCTTGTGTTGAAGCTCATTTATGCCCAAGAAAACTAAACACACCAATGAAAACAAGGTATTGTTTATTGTTTGACCTAGATAATTTTTTCAACTCATATTGCATTTTTGATATTTCAAAATCTAATTTGGTAATAATATTTTTGTTATTGCTTTGCAAGTTTGCTAGTAAAATAATAATGTTTCAAAAAACATTATAGTTTCGATTTGCTATTGTGCTCTATTATAACAAATAGACTACTATGACGAATGCCACCTCTTCTAACATGGCAAATTTCTCAAATTATTGTGGACTATCTTTCCCCCATTGTGACTGCGTGTGTTCTAAACTAGTCCAATGGACATTGGCTCCTTACTAATGCTTCAAATTCTGTAATTTCCTTGAGTTTGAAATTGAAAGAAGATAGTGCACCTTTGGCTTCTTTTGACAATTTAATAGAAGATAAAACTTGGTCTTGTTGAAGAGTTAGCTTTCTTAGCATGCAACATTAGAAAGGAACTTTGTGTTGTACTATATTCCTTCCTGTCATTCCTAAGAACATATGAAGAAAAAAACACACACAACATGGTTTCTTTAATTTTAGATTCTAGGTTTTAAAACTTTGTATAGTGTCCTCATTTGTTGGAAAAAACCGAGTTGTGCAAAAATATGACAAGATGTCTCTATATCCTATGTTGATAAAATGCTATGAACACTTGCATCCTTTTGTGAGAAGTTTTGCTAATGAAGGTATATTTTATCAAGACTATAGTTTAGACATCTTCAAGTAGACTACAAATATAAATGAACTAGCAAAAGAACTTGTGAAGAAAAAATTGTTACTTTTCAGACATTACCAACTAGATGTTGAAGAGATCAAATGTCCACTTTTTTAGTGAGAGAAACATGAAGCAATGTTTCCTACCATTGGTTTCTTTGCCTGGCAGATTTTAGGGATTATTGGTTCATAGATTGCAACAGAAAGAATATTTTCTTTAGCTGGAATTCTTATTAACCTTTGAAGATGTAGGTTGCAAACTGAAAAATTAGAAAAGTTAATGTTTGTGAGTAAAATTTGATCCAATGACCCTAGAGTAGGATGCAAATCTGCATCTAGTTTAATACAATTTATTAAGGTTGATGGACATTTAGAGTTAGAGCCATTTGAAGGTGATTTTGAGAGAGATGAAGTTCCTGAGCTTTAAATGTGTAAATGATAGTTGTTGCCACCTTATTAATGTTATAAAAAGAATTAAATTAAAAAAATCATAACTGGTTTGTGAGAACCAGTCAAGGATAATGACTATTATCAAATTTGTGAGAACTGGCCTTGTGAAAACCAGTTAAATTTATTTTTTAAGAAAGTTGATACCCTGGCCCGGCATAAGAATACACACACACATATATATAGAACCAGATTTTTAATATAAAGATTTTTGGTCATAACCAGGCCTGACGATTCTTTAAAAAAACCAATACTCACCCAACACTGGTAATTACCTTACTACTTGGCAGCTTCAACACTAATTATATTATTTTCAGAAATGTTAAAATTCTCGGAATTTTTTTAAATAATAAAAAATTGTGAAGGGAATGAATCCTCAAAAATATTTTATTTGTTAAATTGAAAATTCCAAAATTAATTAATTATTCAACCAACATGTGTCAAAGCTGCCAAAGTACTCCAATAGCTAAACTAAATTAAGGTTTCCCACCCTTCTCTTGGTTAGATCTGCTTCATGTGAATAGTGAGGGTTTAGAACCTGGATTGCTCTTTTGGACCTCTAGTTTGCGCATTTGCACTTATGGTGTTGTTGGACATGGGTTCGCTCTTTTTAGCCTGCCTGTCCCCTTCAGGATGGGTGTTTCTTCTTTTTTTATTTTGGCAGGGTTTCATCCATAAATAAATAAACTGAAGTGAACTAAACCCTAAAACTACTGATTACAACACAAATAACTAAAAGGTTTAGTTTTTTTGAAAAAATAAATAAATCTAAACAGTAGGAAAAGATTGCGGCATTTCAGCCTTACATTCCTTGAAGTGCACTAAAAGTAAGAAGCTCGCGACGGCGGTTTCGGGTTGTTGGAAGGGCTTTGCCATTGCCGGAGGAAAATAAAAAAATGTCTGCTTCACTGCCGCAACAAAGGCGGAGGAGGACGATGACGACGCCAAGGAGAACAAGATTGCGGCCTCTCAGCAGCAACTGCATGACGAGGGAAGGGGATGGGCGATTCACACTAGAGGTGATGGGGAAGGGGAGGAAGACCGGCAGACGGGAGACGGTGCCAGACGGATGTGGCGGTGCAGGAAGTATGAGCGAGCGTACACGGAAGAAGGAGAAGCGAGAGCGGAGTACAGGAATGGGACACAGATTTGAACATCAGGATTGGATCTGGGCAACAAGAATTGCGTATATTTTCGACGGCTTCTCTTAGGGTTTTTCACGATCTTATTATTTTAAAAATTCCAAGAGAGTTCTTCATTTTCTTTCTATCCCTTTTTTTTGGTTTCCAGCAGGCATATGTTTATGTTAGACGTCTGCCGCTAAAATCTTTACGGGATGGAGCGGAGATTAAGCTTCTGCCCTCGATCTTCAACACATGCTTGTCTCGCCTTCAGAAATGAGTTGAAATAGGTTTCAGTGTAGTCCGTCTATGGTACAAGGGTATCGTCATCGGGTGTACATAGACATATATATTCAGCTCCTTGTGTTTTAAGGGTGTTTGAAAATAGCACACCAGTAGTGGTTTTTGAGAATTTTGTTTAGAAAAAAAATTCCAGCTTACTGGTGGTCCTTTTTTCACCAATTGCACCAATTTTGAGAGTTGGAGAATTTTAGTGTTTTGACCATCTGCTGGTGTTTAAAGCCTAGAAACTTACAATGGTATTATTAAGCTCCCTCTTGAAAGCTCTCTCAAGCTACAAAATGGTTTTATTAAAGGACTTGCAAATTGTGATTGTCAAGTCATTTTTTTTGTAGCTTTGTCATTGCTGTGTTTCATTTGTTTCTTACATCTTGACCAAGTCTTATATACATATAAGTGGATCCACAATTTGCCATAGATTTCAAGTTCCTTGGTTGTTTTTTTCAAAATGCTATTTGCCTTTGATGCATGAGTGGTGGTGGGGCTTGCTTGCTAAGCTGGAAGCATTAGAAGGAGCAGTAGCCTAGATTCTAGATCTTTACTTCGACAGTGAAAATTACAATTGTCAAAACGCAAAAAGACAATTTGAATACTCTGCATGAAAATTCATGTACATGCTATATGTATAGGCACTAAGGTTACAACCACACTCAGATTCTTCTGGTGTGAGTTCTGGTTGTGCCTATTTTAATTGCCAGCATGGAGATTTCTCAATTCTCATGAGAGTTGCAAGCACACTCAGTTTTTGTGGTACTAATTCTCATTGTGGCTTTCTTAATTGTGAGCATGGAAATTTTTAGATTCTCATGAGTTTCAACCACACTTGGTTCTTTTGGTTCTGGTTGTGACTTTCTCTATTGGAAGAGGAGATTTCTCAATCCTCATGCCTTATTCATTCTGGTTTTGCTGCAAAAAACTGGTTTCTGCATATACAATGTGCTACAATGTTCACAATCACGCTTGTTCCTGTAGTTTTAGTTTTTGGTTTCACTAGAACTGACAATGTTTTATTGTGGAATTTTGAATATACAGGTTTACAAAAGAGTTGGAATGCAAGTAGATTTTCAGATAGCTGAAGAGAAAAATCCAAAAGAACTATGTTTTGAACAGAGGTTGGAACTGAAATCTTCTGGCGTTTTGTTGCTGCACCTACAAAGGGTTTGGGTTTGTGACATTTGATTTGTGATCATCTTGGCATAAGCAAACAGTATCCCCATTAACAATGACACTTAAAACAGATGGCTCATTCACAATAGAAAGACATCTAAAATTGCTTCACATAATAATAAAACACCTATGGGAAGGCTTTAGATCCTGTCAAATGTAGTTATTTGTCCATAAGGAAGCTGCATGTTTTGGATGTAGTCTATCTTTCCATCTACTGCTATTTGTAGCTTGTTCTTTGGCATCTTCTGCTTCCTCACATCAAGATGAAAGCACTTCTTCTAGAATCTTTCAGCTTGCAAGTTTCTGAGTCACCTAACAATCCACATCCCTTCAGATTCTAGGAGATGAACATTCTGAATATTCTTAAGCTGTGTCAGTTGCAACACCGACAGCAGCAACAGCTGATACCATGGTGTTGAGGCCACACTCACCATGGCCACGGCAAATCTTGTAGTAGCCATGGTCTCCCCACATTGGGCCCCATGAATTCTTGATTACCCAGTAGGGCTTGTATGAGAGACGAAGAGGGGCAAAACCGTGCTTCCCATATCCAACTAGGAGAACACCGTGGTCCAGATTATGCTTGTTGCAAACAATAGGGCATGAAACTCCAGCAATATAAGTTTGCATATATGCCGCATTTATGCCCACTGCAACCCACCAATTAGAGCAGTCCAGGATTGTTACTGAGGAGTCACAGCATGAAAATATACAGGACAATCAGCAATACACTAGCCACCCAAAAAATTCTAAACAATGCCCTAACCTATCAGTAAGACCAGATTTTGGTGGTGCTCAACTAGATAAACAAAGGAGCATTGGTTGGAAAAAGAGCCCAGCAGCTAGCAGTACAGCTTGAGCTGTAAACAATCTCCAATATTCTCTTCAGTTCCTCCACTTTAGGCAGAGGAGAGGAGGAGAGAATCCATACAAAATCTTTCAAAGCAAAAAACCTTTTAGCTTAAATAAGATGGAAGGGGAAAAGGAGATTTGTGCACTAACCAGCGAGTGGACCTTGATGAACCAAATAAGCAGCCATTTGATCTTCATCAATAGGAATGTTGGTGAAGTTGGTGACCTTGGCTGCAATCTTGTTGGAATCATATTTGCATTTGCCATTTGAGCCCTTGTATGGGTAATCAGATTCTGACTCCAAGCCTCCAGCTTCCATGACATAGTTGTATGCATTTGTCATCAAGCCTCCACCGCAACCAGCATCACATGCATCCTTCTCCTCAGGGTCACACTGCACAAAAGGCAACGCTTTCAACAAATGCCCCAACAGACTTCTTTGCACAATAGGAAAGAGTTGGGTACCTAGGAAAATTCTTGTAGGCAGATGCTCAAATAAAGAATCTTGCCTCCATATAAAAGCCATCATAGAATATGGTGGACCATGCAATCGTTAGCAAGTTCAACACTAATAATCAATTTGATACTCAGTTGTTCCAAGACAGCTACCTTCTAAGTTCTGTGCATTCATTCTCAGTAACCCTCTGGGATTCCTGGAATACTAAAACTACAGATGTCACACTCGAAATTGACATCATGACAATTTGTTAGGACAGACCTGATGATCACAGTCCACTAATTGTTGCTCGCTGAGGCTCACAAGTTTGCCTGTGGCCAAAAAGTGTGCTCCCTCCACTGCACCAGTTGTACTGAAAGCCCAGCATGATCCACATGCTCCCTGCACCAGGAACCATCAACATCATCAACATAGTCATCTTGAGTTTTGTGTAATCTTCGAGGTCCCCAAAAAATGAGATATTTCTTGATCTCTTTCTCTCCTGCTATCGTGGATCCTTCCATTCTTGTGCCAAGAAGGTCAAAAGAATTTACACCTTCCAGGAGACAAATAACGACAACAAGGCGATTTAGCCAAGCTCAAAATTCTTCAACAGTAGCTCAAAAGGCAAAATGCATGAGGGATAGTCTTAACACAAACTATCAGTGAGAGTGGGGTCAAAGGCTGACCTGATTTTTCACCGGCGTGACAGCACCGAGGTTTCTCCAATCAAACTCCTCGGGCAAGTCCCCCGTGGGAAGATCGGGGCCTGAGGGCGCGTTCTTAATGGCTTCCGGGACCTTGAGTCCGAGAAACTGCGCTGCAAACTCTTCTTCCGTAAGGTCAGAGAACTCTGTGACGCCATGCACAGCCGTAGGGTCCAAGGCCTGATGCTCGACGGCCTTCATCAAATTATGTCTGAAGGCCTTAAAGCGGTGCTGGCGCTCCTCGTCGGTGGCATACACCTTGCCATATTCACGAACGAAACCTCTGAACTTGGCCTCAGCCCCCTTCAAAGCCGCTTCTGCGATCATAAAATCAGTACCGGCCCTTCTATTATCCCTGTCCGTCACTTGCGCAATTCCCTCCTCACCTGAAAACGCAGCAAAAGCACGACTTGCAGCCAAAAGAACGCACAAAAAAACCAGCACCCCTTGCACAATAGACGCCATTCTGACCGCCAGAAAAAACTCTTTACTTCAAAGAGAGAGAACAACAACTACAACGGAAGAAGAATCACCAGAGAGAAACACAGAAGACACAATCACAAGGGAGCGAGAATCGGAGGGTTGGAAATATACACCACAGTTCCTCGACACGGAGCAGCTTTTGGCAAAACGAGAGAGACGATGCCTATTCCCGTGCACTGTCCCTATTCCCGTGCAACCTAGCATTCCCCGGCCCGGCCACAGCACCCATCAGCGCACGACGAAGGCTGGATGGTAAGTGGTCAGGAATCTGTTGGGTTCTAGTTCACTAGCTAACCATGGTGGTTAGCTCAGTTGCTTATTTTTATTTTATTACCTACTTAGTAGCAAGTCACAAGCAGGTTGATCTAGGTAATAAAATAAAAAGTAGCCCTTACCTGGGTAAAAAAACCAGTGTTGTGTGGTTCTTTGAATTTTGAAAGAAGCGTGCTGATTCCAGTTCTTTAAATATTTCAGAATCAGAGAACTGTCATTTCCAGATCTTGAAAAAAAGGAAAAAAACCAGAATCAAAGAACCGATGTCAAATTCTGTTATTTCTAAAAACTTAAAGAACCAGCAACTTCGACTCTTTCATTTTGTTTGGGAATCGTGATTATGTACCAAAATCAGTTTGAGAACAGGCAAATAAGTTGATATATTCGTATACCCCAGATGATAATTGATGGGCCACTCTCATTCTAAGAACCACCCAACACAAGTGTTTTTTTTTATTAGCAATTTTTTGCAAAAATTTGACCTGTGATTTCAACCAATAGAAAGGACTTTCATGGGAAAAATGGTCCAGATTCGCCAAATTCCAAAAAGAAAAAAACTCAAATCGCTAGATTTCTATGTAAGTTCCAGTAGGTAGCCAAGAAAATAGAAGGATCCTGGCTTGTTTCGACTTTCATATCTGGCATGTAGCCAGAATTGGCTAAATTAGTTTCTGGATGGTCACCACCTTGGCTACATCACAAAATCCTTAAAAAAAAACCCTGCCCAACACTGATAAAAACCATCCATCTACTTGCCTAGTAGAAACATATATTCCTACCATTATGAACTAAGTTTTGCAGAATGGGGTTACCAAGGTGAAACCAGATATTAACTCAATTAAGGTTCATCCACAACGGACGGAGCCATAATGGGCATCCAGTGGATGGTGCGCAAGTGTTCCACTTTCATCAATAAGTAATATAGGTTCTCTTTTAAGGAAAAACTCTTTAGGCTGCCCAAAAAAGTCATTAAAAGATTGTTGACATAGGAACAACACAAAAGAGTGCCAAGTGGTCGGTGGGTGTTATCCGTCAGTTGATTGCCATTGGCGTGTGTAGTGACAAAAAGATATTATGCTACAAGTGTGAAGCTACCACACAATTTACTTAAGCTAGTGTGTACCCGATAGCAGGAAGATATTTTGCTATACAAGTGTGAAGTTTGTGTGACAATGAATATTGTGATGAATTGTGTGAAGTTCCAAGCTAATTTTTACTTTAGTGTTTTGCCTATCCAAACAAGGTATTTTTTGACAATTGCCAAGTAAAGGCCAACTTTACTTAGGTCTCAGATAGAGACAAACAAATGCGAACAACAATGTTTGGCTTACTTGTCATTAGATGTATGGGTATACTTTTCCTTGTCTCGGATGGATGGACGGACCCTCCTCGCTCGCTTTTGGGGTATTGAACTCCCTGGGTCCCCAACAAATTGCAGCCATCAAAGAGACCCCTAAATTATTTATGTGTGAAAAATTGGAGTAAGAAGCACCCAGACCGCACACTTATTACCTAGTCTATAATTTTTAGTTCTAGGTTTTCAATTTAATAGTCTTTAGAGGTGGGGGGTTGCAACTTGCCACCACCACTGAAATTATTGCAACTTGGGCATTGTAAAAAGAATCTGCTGCACTTTGTAGGGTGGGAGATTCAACTTGCATTTTTGCTTTTTGTGGTTTTTTTTTTTTGTTTTTGAAATTTTAAGGGATGTGCGAAGTCCGGATGAAGAAAGCACAATCAATTTATTGGCTTGCACACAAGGGAGAGACTATGGGCCAATAATGTATTTTTCATTTGGTTCCACATTTGGAGAATGTTCACAAAGTGTTACTGTGAACTTTGTGTTCATAATTGGGGAATTTCATGGAATTTTTCTTTATTTGAAGTGTTGCTGGTTCAAACCAGTGTTGGGGCACGCATTTTGTTTTGAAAGAATCCCCTGTGGATCTAAGTTTTAGAAACCCAGTGATGGGCGGTTATGAGGCGAGGGCAGAGGCGTGGTGTGTATGTAATTAATTGGGTACACATCCCAGCTCTTTAACAAAAGCCTGGACAAGTATACGGTACATTGGTTCTTTTTATCAAGAAATTTAACACACCCCTTTTGAAAAACAGGTGCCAGCCAGGTCATTAACAAGCTTGCAACACCCACTTCTTTCCATTTTGCAGGCAAAGCACATTTCCAAGTTCTGATATTTCAAGGCAGAGTTTGTATACCTATTACACATTTACTAGCAACACACAACCTCAAAGCTGATGGTCATGGTGGCACTTCAAACTATTAAAAAATTGATGAAAATTTGTCTACACAAATATTACTTTAAAAGTCAAAAGCTAACCCAACCACAAATTGAAAACATTTAAACAAACAAAACATATGACACAAATACATAATACATGTGACACACAAACATACGACACTCACAACAAACTTCCAAAACACATCAAGCACAACGAACTTTCAAAATGTTATGGATTTCCAAAGAAACATCAGCATAAAATCAAATATATCAAAAACACATGACGCCAATACCCAAAAAACAAAAGCAAGACCCAACATATTTTGGTGGGACCCAAAAACATTATTGATTTTTTTGGATGTTTTCATCAATGTTGGGATACAAATGATTGATAAAACACTATAAACACAATACACTAAAAACAATTGGTAGATATAGAAATGAAAGACACAACAAACATAAACATGGACAAGAAACATAATAAAAACAAATAACACAACAACAAACCCACAAGCAAGACACCGCGACCCATGACCATTGATGTTGTGCACGGGTATCAAAACATGTATCCTACATCACAAATTTATAGGCTTCATTTGTTCATTCTAAATCCGTGCAAAATGTGTTATTTCATAGGTTCGTATATATACGAAAAAATAAGAAAAAATATTACTATGAAAAAAATTTAAAACATATTTTAAATTATAGTGGGCTTAGAGAGAACAAATCCCAAATTGTTAAATAGATAAATAATTGGTTGGAAGTTGAGGTGTTGTTTTTTTTTTTTAACAAGTGAAATCAAACATATGTTACCATTAAAAAAAACACAAGATTTTTCCAAATTGCATAAAATTTCAAACATTTAACCTTTTCATAGTGTGGAATCGTGAAAAAGTTGCCAAAAATTTTCCACCTAAACAAATGGTTCAATTCATCATTTTCAACCTAACACAAAACATAGACAACCACCTGCACATACGAAAGATGTGAAATTAAAAACTTTTCTTTATGGTGGCAAACAATGCAAAAATTCACAAAGGAGTAAATCCAAGAAAACATGGATTTAATTTGAGCTTATAAACATGCCTATTAGCTAGAACTACAAGTCTATCATACTACCTTTCCAAATTTTTAATATATCCCACCTACCTTTGTATATATTGAAATGGGAACCAACACAAAGGCAATAGGTGCAACATCGACAACCTTGGGATTTGAACCCCAAGGTGAATAATTTGTTGTAACCACCAAACCAACCAATCCAACTATAGGAGGAACAAGTTTAAAGCTTATGCCTCCTCCCTTAACTATTGTAACCATTGTTGTGTGTTGTTTTTACTATTGAACCTATTGTTACCCCATCATTAATGGTCAATAGTATAATAGAACCATTAGAATTTTTATTTGTTATTATACCCTTGATCACACCTTAAATAGGTGTAGGTCTAGAAATCATTTGATTTCCAATACATTTCATTCATCAAAAGTATTTGTTATGCCTACTACAACTTTTGTCTATTCAACTAGAGTTTGCAACAAAAAGTTGCACTCAACTCTAAGGCAATGTTGAACCTATGGGAGGAACTAGTATTAAACAAGTTCAATAAACTACAAAACAACCTATTGAATAAGCTAAGAATGTTGAATAGACTTATATTTATTATTTCAAGGACGAAATATAGTTTTAAAAGGGGATAATGTTACCTTAATTTTGTTTATAACAAGTAAAAAAACCTAATAGGTGACAAAATCTAACATGTGACAAGTTAATATGTAGTTAATTACTAGGTTGTTGACAGAACAAGTAATTGACAAAACATGTAGTTTATTTTTGAAATTATTATATGTATTGGTTAATCAATTTTTAGTTAATGGTTTAATCAAAAAGTATATTTTGAAATTAATATGTATATAAATAAGCCAAGAAGAAGGAAGAAAGGATTTCGTAACTTCTTTTTTTTGTTTGTATTTTCTTTTAAAAATTGAATGGAAAGTATTTACATTTAAGACTTGCATTTTGTTTGTGCAACTTGTTATATATATATACATGTCTTTTACAACTAACTTTATTCGATTATAATCATTTTTCTAATGATTTTTAAGTTGTTTATGTCATTTTCTAATTCTTTTTCCCATTGTAGTCGAATAGGGCAAGTTGTAAAAGACATGTTGGAATGCAAGAATAACAATATATATATCCAAAGAAGCCCATTAATCATCATACTAACTATAGTTGCAAAATCATGACATCTCAATGGCCTTTGCAATTGCATTGTGATTTTTGTGACTTAGTTACAATTGTAGTCGAAAATGACAATAGTCATTTTTTTGACTAGTCAAAAACCCATAATGTGTTATTATGCTGACAAGTTGAGTCAAAGTAATTGTTAAGAATACAAAATAGTTCGTTGTTATTTTTTTGCAACAATCAAATGACTCGATGGCAAATGGAAAGGCAAAAGTTATTGTGAATGGAAATGTCAACTCTATGTAGTATGGATGAGTTGGATGTTAAGGCTATTGAATCAAAGAAAAATATGTTGAATTGAACAAAATGTTTAAAATAGAATTTCATGAAAATTTAAATGAAAAGACTACAAAACATGTTTTTCAATCATTTAGAATTTCTATAGTTGATTGCAAGGCAAGTTAAAAAAAGTTAGAAGAACAAGATTTTGAAGTTCAAATTGCACCAAAGAGGTTGATGTTGGTAAAAGTAGAAATTTTGAAAATAGCACAACAAGTGAGAAAAATGAAGCTAAAAGACAATTTGAACTTGTGTCTAGCCCTCATTTTATTTGATTTTAAATTGTTTTTAAAAACTTTAACATTCTTGAATGCGTCCAATATGTGATTTATGGTATATTTGTAACAATCATCTTGTAGTTGAGTGTGCGCATTCATATCACCCATGTTGTATTTGGAGCACACTAAATATTCTTCCATTTGTTTCATTCATGAATGCAACATGCCATATTTTGTTGAATGGTTTAATGTTTGGGGCATTTTCAACCACATTCAAGATTGGACAGTCACAAGGTCACCTTTTGCAAAGGAATACAAATATAAACCTCTTATTAACAATAGTCAATAACTTGAATTAAATGTGGTATGTGAAACCTCGAGGATTTTTTTAATCCCTCCATGTTAATCAAATTAAATCTTATAATTTAGCCAACCTTATAATGGTTAAGGTCATTATCCTTTTCATGTTGTAATGTTGAGTAAATTTTTTGTTCTACATATGTTCCAACTAGACTTCAGATTAATGCATTATAGGTATTTAAAAAAGAAATTAAATCTTGTTTCATTAATATTTTAGAGTATAAGAACTTGAAAACCATAATCTTATGCTTAACATTCCTTGATGATAATTTCAAAAGATTCTTTTAATTAATGACCATACTTGAACTTCTAGATCATTAGTTGAAGGTACATCATTTTACTTGCAAGAACATTAATATGTGAGGGAACATGTGACCAAGGAGTACACTCAAGGATCTATAAGAACTTAAAGGATTGAACAATGTAATCATTAAAAATTATGGACTCCAAAAACCAAAGACCACATTAGAACAACTTCATCATTTCCATAATTGTTTTTGTAAATATTTTCATAAAAGATTTTAGATTTACCATCAACAGCAAATTCAACTTTGAACACTAATGTCAACGAACGTGGATTAAAATGTAACCTATTGTGCTATAGCTAAATGATCCATTGAAATTTTAACTAGGGTTGCACTTTTTTTCAATTAGTTATTCATCATACTTGGGTAGTTCTATTAAATTTATGTTCAAAGGTGGCATAGGACATTCTTCATTTGATGGTGTGACCTAAGGTTCGTGTGGCTCTAAAATGTTTTTTGATCAACATCAAAATGACGTTCACGTATGGTTATAACCTCTTATAAATATGTTTGTAATTATGGTAGATGGCATTCTACATGGTGATCATATGAAATGTTTTAGATTTGATGAACTCATTTTTTCAAAATTTGATGCTAAAGAAAGGTTTGAAAAAAACAATTATGATTTAAAAACTTAATTTTAGTGGAGTTTATAAAAGGCTTTGGGGTATAATGAACATGTGTACACCTTTGAATAAAAGTTGTTTTGCTATAACATGGTAAATTAACCTATGTGAAAAAGGTAGTTTTGTCTTACCTAGAATGAAAAGTTTTTTATGGTGGGGCTTCCTCACCCTTGACTCTTTTAAAATGGTAAACTAAATGAGGATGAAGTATGGGCTTGATTAATCATTAGATGTCAAGGTTTTCATCTTAACATGATTGGAGGGGAAAGAAAAATGACGATTTTTTATTTTATCCTCATTGGTTCATGCAATGGAATGAAGCAAATGATTAGAGGAAAAAACAAGGATGAGATTCCTTCACGTTCATTAACCAAGGAAAAGAGGCACATCCATAAACAACACGAAGCTCCATGGGAGAAGGGGTGGTGTGTGAATGGAAACAATTGAAATCACAATCTTCAATAAGAGATGGAACAAGGAATGAAAAAAATGGAAGATACCAGGATGATGAATTTCCTATGTGATAATAGTGTATTCAAGCTTGATAGCTTTTGATTTGAGTTGAATTAACAAAATTGGGGTTAGTTCAAATATGAGAAGGTCTCAAATTGTGCATGAACTTTTAGACCCTTAGCATTCAATTCCAAGATCTATCTTTGGATGGCCTTGAAATTTCAAATAGTTTTAAAACATTAGTGAACACATGTGTCCAAAAGTTTACAACATTATTAGAACTTCAACTGGGAAGAAAATGACAATCAAGTGAATAAGGCATAATTAAAGACCAACAAGATTCAAGAAACTACCTTTACTTCTATCTTAATGTTTTAAACTAATTTTTGGTGTGTAAAAAAATGTTAAACTTGTTTATGAAGTTCTAACCCCATTGGAGGTCATTAGTAAAAATTATATGTTAGAATTTATGTTGGATGCAATTTAACTTGTGGTGTTTGAACATTTTGATGCACGAGATCCAACATTGGATCTTAATGAATACTTGTGAATGTGAAATAAAAATTGGTTGGTTATTCTAGTTAAGTTTGTAACAAGGAATTTGTATGATGTTCAATTAACCCAAACTTGTTGCCATCTTAGATCTTCAATTACTCACTTCATCCTTGGTGATTTAATAATAATTGTTTTGATATTTTTGTTAAATGATTATAAAGTGTTTTTTTGGTGCAATGTAATTGTGATCGTTCATTGAACATCTTGACATGATCTCTATTTGAATAAGAAGATTAATTTGGGGATAATTTTTTACCATGGACTCAATGCAACATAATATTTCATACATTTAATTTACTAAAATTTTGAATAATTGCCATAATCAATGTGAGAAAATTGTGTCCATTGCAACTTGTTCAATGCAACTAAAAAGTGTACGATAAAACTAAATTTTAACTAGATAGCGTTGCAATGAGCATAATTTTTTCATAATGAATGTTGATAATGTGACACATTTATTCCCAACCCAAATTCATCATGAAATATTTTATATGCTTTATAATGAAAATGCTTATGAAATATTTCACATTTTTTGTGTGTTTGCCAAAAGGTGGTGTTACTAAGTTGAATAGTGTTAATATTTGCATAGGAAATTACAACAAAAAAAGGGCATACATAAACTTGGAACCAATTTAAGAAAATAACAATAAATATATTTTTGCTCATTCATTTAGGGGCCATATAGACAAAGAATTGTTATAACCACTGTCTAGTCCCCTTTTTGAACTCATACCAAATTAAAAACCAACACTAAAATTATTGCCATTGATGGATTAGCACACTCCAAAGCTCCTCTTTATTAGGCTATCATAATCTTTTGTTATAGTCATTTAAACAATATATGTACATAATGCCTTCAATTTTTCACATTTTACCTTTATTGAACCAAATTAACATACAATATTGAACCAAATTGGAAATGGTGTGAATAAGAAAACATTTTAATTCAACGACAAATTAGTTGTTGATCTTCAAATTCTCTAAATCTTTTCCTAATCAATAAACACAATGCTAAAAGCTCCCAAGTGAATACGTATTCGACCCCCCATGTATACTAATGCAAAACACAACCCAAGTATCCTAAGTTTGAATGGAATGAGTCACAACTAAACCGGCCAATCAAACCCCCTAAAGCCTTTCATCCTTTTCATCAAATGTCTTTATAGATCTTATAATGACTAACATCATAGATTTTTAAATTTTATGCAATGAAATTCAAGAAAAGATTTATTTAAAATTACTAGAGACCAACTTTGGGCATTCTTCCCAAGATGAATGCATAACTTATAACAAACAACCTTCCAAATGATTAAAAAAGTTTTTTTTTAAAAAGAAGATGTTTATTTTGGAAACATGTTTTCTTTAGCCATCACAAACTTCTCTCCATTGTTGGCATCATTCACATCCACATTAAAAAAAAACAAAACACATTGTGTTAATCCCTTACATCTCACACATTCATAACACCATAGCTATCACTTGTAAAAATATTCACAAGTCATAAGGCATTCATGTGAATGATTTTTTTTAAAAGGAAGCAGTTTTTGACGTTTATACAATGATTAGCACCTCCCCATTTAAACTATAACCCTAAAAGATTGTAGTACAGATTTTTGGGTTACAAAATAAGTTATTTAGACATTTATTTAAGCTTGTTGAAGATTGAAAAGATTTTTGAACACTAATTGTGGAACTTTTTTATTATCAAATATGGTGTTATTTGCATTTATATTTGAGGTTTGGGTTAAGGAGTAGGAGGGAGTGTGATTAAACTTGTTGTTTATAATATTTTTTAGAAAATTGTTTTCATAATTCACTCAAAATAAAATCTAATTGAATGTTAAGGAAATTTTTTCGTTCCATTAAATTGTTATTTGAGGAATCTTTGTGTGTTATGGTAATTATTTTGAATTTTCCTTTAAAAGTTTTGAATGGTGAAGTCAAATTAATGATTAATATGATCATTTTTATCATGGACCTTGAAATGATAAGACTAATGGTTTGATAATTTACAAAAGTTTGTTTGTTTGTAAGTTGAACTCACATGTTGCCCTTAATTTCATGTCTTCCTTAGTTTGATTTGTTCAAACGAGGGGTTGTTTTATGTTGATATTTCAAAAAACAATTTGTTGACACCTTTAGTGAAGATAGCAAAGTAAAAAACCTTAAATAAATTGATTAAAAATGAAGGATGATGTAATAACTTAATGTTAATTTATCTTGGTAAATTTTTACTAACAAAAAAATAATATAATTTAAAAAAATAACATCACAATTAGTATGAAATTTTTTAATGCCCACCAATATTAAGTTCTAAGAAGACTTGTTAAATGTTGGAATTTTAGTTCTATCAAAATAATTGTCAATATCAAGTAATTTTTAAATTTTTCATTGATTCAACTTAAATTAACATGGTTTTTCAATGGTTGTTAATCATTGAATCCATTATTCTCACAAGTTGTAAATTTGTTATTCATAGTTAATTCATCATTAGTTGTTAATTGTTTTTCACATTATAATTAATTCATCAACATCTTTAAATTTAACCATAAATTCAATGATATTATTTATAAATGACAACTTTTTTAATACATTCATTTTAATCATTTTAGACTCCTATAAAATAATCACATCTCATTTAAAAAACTATTTGTGCATGCATAATCAGATTAAACAATTAACATATTAATGAAAAAAACACCCAAAAAAAAAACAAAAGTGTGTACCACTTTGACCATGTTAATATCTCAAAGGATGATATGATTAAATTACTTATAATTACTTTTTAAAAATTATGTCAATCATTATATCATTTAATTTATTTAAATTTTTAGGAATTTAGTAACCCATGTTGAATGGTTTATGAAAATGTTCATTACAAACTTTTTAAAACTCAACTCTTATCTAATGTGTTTCCCTACAACCTTTAATTTTTTTGCTTATGCTTAACATAAATCTCATAATGTTACAACCTTTGTTTCATGGTAAAAATTGTAAGCAATTTTTTTAATATGATTTTATTTTGAAATGAATCAATAAATTGTCTTGATGAGACATCATATGTGCGACACTTTAGGGTGATTTATATTATGTTTGTGGTCTAAATGTTTATTAATGATAATATCAAATATTATTTTGTTAAATGATTTAACAAAAAAATTATCATTCAAAATATTTTGAATTGATGTTTTATTATTTTGAATGACATCATTATTAATCATTGGAAATAAATACTATTGATTAAAAGATGAACACATGTGAATGCATGAAAAGAACTTGATTTTAAATTTCATTTTGTTATATCATTGACTTATAAACACTTAAGTGAAATTTGAATTTGAATATTTGATTATGACATCATTCATTCTCTCTATTTTAACACCAACACATTTGTTCTTGATACCATTGTTATAATTTACTATCACCAACTTGTTTTTAATATAAGTTTGATTTAATGATTTATAATTAAAATTTAAAAAATCAATTAAAGATTTGCAAATGAAATTATAAAAGTTTTACAAACCATAAGCGAATATAGATGTTCTCATTTTTTTAAATCGTTCTTTTATGATGATCATTTGTTGGTTGCATTCACATTTATATATATGTTTAATCTCTTACAAATACAACAACATCATTTTCAAATGCAAAAGGATTAAATCTTAACATACAAAATTGTCAATTTTTATTTTTTTTCAAATGAGGTCTAATCTTGTATGAGAAAATTAAAAGATTTAAAAATTAAAGAACTTAATAATGAACAAGAACTAGATTTTTTTATTATTTAAATAAGGCATGATGCAAGCTTAACATGGGATGAACTAAAAGTATAAATGGCATAACTTGTGTTGGCAAGATTGAAGGGTGGTATTTCTTTGATTTTTCTTATACTACCCAATAGAATCTTCTAAAAATTTGTCAACATTTTTGTAAAGTTTCATTAACTAAACATTTTGTCAGTTTATATTTAAATACCTTATAAAATTTCTATTAACCATGTTTTCCAAAAGTTTTTATCAACCATGTCTTTTAAGCTTTTTTTTTTAATTTTTTAAATTGACTTTTAGAAATTTATTCTATAAACTTTTGTTGATTCTAAGCTTTTTTTTCATGAATCTTTTTGAAACTTTCTAAATTTTTCTAAGCATATTCTTTTAAAACTGTTTTTGAATTTTAGAACTTATATTAAAAGTTTATATTAAAAACCTCCAAATATATTATTCATTAATATTTTTGGAAACTTTTTTAAAACTCAAAAAAATTCGAAATATGTTTTTCAAATATATATATTTAAAACCTTTAAAAAATTTCAACATTATTTTTCATTGATATTTTTGAAATTTTCTAAAAGCTTTTATATATATATATGTATGTATAATTAAAATTTCCTTTGTAATTTGTTGTCCATGATAATCTTGACCTATTTTTTAAAATTGATAATTACTTTTTAAAAATCTACATTTTATCTTATTATGAAACCTTTAGTTTCGACAATTTTTTTATTTCAACTTTATTTATTTATTTCTTTTCTTTTCCAACACCTCTTTTTTTTTTGTTTATTCTTCGTTGACACTTTCTTATATTCTCACAATGCATCTTGCTTTTTTTTATGTTATTTCAATGACTTGTAATTTGATGTCAACTATCATTTTTATTTTTTTCATCTTACTACTTTGAATCCCTTTCATTAATGAATTTGAACTATGATGAATGAAAAGAATATATTTGTAATATAAGAATAATTAATTAGAAAAGAAATTCAAAATTGTAATTTTCCAAAGACTAATCCATAACAAATTTGAATAAAATACACTTTTGATTGATTATCAACAAGCTTTAATTGAAAGTGAAAATGTCAATTTTTATTTTATTTTTATTTTCCATAATATGATAATTTAAAATGTGATAATAGAAACACAACTGTTATTAAATGTGAAAATGATGGAATTTGATATTTGAACAAAAGGTTGTAATCGAGAAGTTATTATAAATGAAGTTATTATCATTTTTCAAAATTTTCAAATCATATTTACATTATTTCATGATTTTTTTCATCATATGCGAAATGTTTTTAAAATTAACCATATACATTTTTTAAATGCATGCACAATTGTCAAAACTAGTTTTAACATGATATCAAATTGAATTGTGCAACCTCAAGGTTTTATGAATTTTTATTAACATCACCATCATTGTGCATATTAAAATTTACAACTTAAAACATTAAAATTTCAATGCATAAAAAATGTTAATGATAATTTAAAATAATTAATTCATCAAGTGTTAACAATTTGGGTTGAAAGGTGGTTCATATGATGGCATATTGGCCCCAATTAGTCCCATATTTCCCAATATGCATGTTATAAAAATTTGTTTTTGGTAAAAAAAAACAAAATCACAATTCATGATTGAAACAAAAATATGAAAATCATATGGACACAAAATTTAACAAATCAATTTTAGACCATATGAATATTTATTGAAAATTGAAAGTCTTCTTAAATGCTACCAATTTTCTTTTAATTGTAATTAAATAACAATGACCTTGAAAATGCACATATAATTTTAATTCTAATTTTTCTTAATAAGGTTATGGCCAACCCATTTTACCTAAATTGAATATAAATTTCTTGATTAAATTTTAATTTTGTAGTTAAATTCACAAAATATGACAATTAAATAACATTTCCTAAATATCATTATATCCATAATTTATGAGCCAAAGATAAGTAAATACCTAAAATCATTTATCATTAAAAAATTAGTTACTCCAACATGGGAAATATAGTTGTCATCCAATTTTAAATTAAGCTGACATAACACATAACATTGTTTCTTTTTTTTTTAAATCAAATAATCAATTTTGGAAAAAGATGTTTAATGCTAGATAACCCACATAAAAAATAATAATTTATTCCAAGATATGGGGCATAAGTAACATGGATCACATGTGGTAATGATCCATTGATGTAAATAAATAATATGTAAGCATAAAGCCACATCCTTAAAACATGAATATAGACCATTTAAGTAGAATTGTTTCAAAGTGTGTTATAAAGGAAAATAATTATAATTAACTATATATATCACACAATTTCATTTATGATGAATGAAGGTAAAAAGCAAAAGTATAATTCATTTGTGTTTATTTCCATCATAAAAACTCATATCACTCCAAGGTTGAAAACATCCCCAAGGAGTTATAATATATTATCAATTATTCATCACATCAAAGATACAAATAGTCAAACATTATGATTATTTTTTTAGAGTTCTATTTTGCCAAGGACATACCTAATTTTTAAAATTTAAATCTGACATCATGGCACAAAAATTGGTGTGTGAAAGTTGATGATAATATAGTCCATTATCACAAGGTTTGATAAGGTTTTTATAAATTAATCAAACTTCATCTTTAACATTAAACTTCAAAGGCCAAACTTCAACAAATTTGGTCATCTAATGAAAAGCATTGATGAAACACACTGACCTTTCAAAATAACATGCAAAAGCCCTTTTAGATTTATTCCCTGATTCTCAAAAGGCTCTAATGGTGGATTTGAATTCAAATGTGCATTTACAACCGACTTTTTGGTATAAGCTAATAAGTTGTACAATTTCAATCAGGATGTGTTTCTATGGAATATACATCATTGCTAACTTGCCAATCATATTCCCTTGATCATAACTTTCTTTAAAAAATGTTATTTGCTAAAACCATCATAAAATTCATACAAGACTCATTGCACATCTTTATTTAGCAATAACCTTTCAAAGAACACCATCTTAGCTTTAGAAAAAATAACAACCATCTCATTATACTGTAATGTGAAAAAACCCTCAACTTTATTGGTGAAGAAAAAAACCACTATTGGAGCTTTACTCAATGACAAGGAAAAAAAGTTGAAGGAAAACACTATTGCCGCTTCAACCAAAACAAGAAAAAACAACTTAAAAGCCCAAAGTTCTCACCTAGAACTCATGACATTTGGAATTGAAGCAACACGCCCTCCTTGCCAATGTTGAAGAAAAAAATGGATTTGGAGCTTTATCGTCCTTTTTCTGAAAGCAACAAGAACAGACAAAGAATCAAATTGTTAGAATAAATTTGAACAAAAAATGTATAATGAGTCCATTTGGAATTTTACACAGTCACACTTGACCATGGTACATCCCAAAGTTAACCATTTATCTTTGTAACATCAACTTAAAAAATAATCACATGCAACCATAGTACATTGCAAAAGTCAACACGTTGTGTCCGAATTACATCATCGTCAATAGCTCAAATGGGTGGGAGTTTTGGCTGGCTACCTTGCAATTGCATATTAATTCAATTCATCATTCATCCATGCCTTCATGTTAACTAGTGTAACCCACTTAACAACTGAGCCAACCATCATAAACAATGCCAGTACCTAGGGTGGGGATGAGAACTAAATTCCTCTTTTGTATTGGCAATTATAAAGATGACTAAAGGAGACACCAGCCTTACCAAATGCTATTGTTGTGGAAAACCAATCACTCAAATCTTGGCAGCAGGTAAAAAGTTTCCCTTCTTCCTCTTTTGTAATTAAATAGGAACCTGAGGAACAACCACATATTATTCCATTAGAGTTCTACACAAGTACCAATTCAACACCTGCTTTGGACCCATAGCACTTGAGAGACATGTATTCAATCTATGAACAATGCATAAAAACTGCATCACGTTTGATTGTATGTAAAGAAAATGTTTGAGTACAAGGATATTATGGAAAGTGCATTTAATGGATCATGGGATTTATCAAATTGAATCATGATGATTTTTCTTTTTGGAACATTGGATAAAACTCATGTCCAGGTATTTTGGGCTGCGTTTTTATCAATAATATCTTCTTAAGTACTGAGAATTTCTCAATAGTTACAATTTAATGCACCCTGAAAAGAACTTTATAAAGAATTCTAGAAGGGTTAATGAACAATTTTACAGCCAACAGGAGATCTCTGCATCTTCCTTTCATAGAAAAGGACAGCCAATCCATTGTAAAGATCCACAAAAACAATGGCAAACGTTAGAGCAGAGGTACAAAATACATCCTGCTAAACTACTCCTCTTTTGCACCTATGTGGGACTCTCTGGCTAGCAGATGCACAAATACATCCTGCCAGCACAGAGATGCAAAAGAGGTTCCAAGAAGTAGGTTACAGAAGCCCAAGTCAAAGACTTTGAGAGTATCTAATAGAACAAGAGTGTTGTCACAGAACATTTAACAATGAGTTTCTCTCTGCATGGTGAAGAGAAA
>Ga0209208_10000382_pt1 | contig 56206 bp, 30 predicted proteins | sample S1TSphfallax_3_FD_187694 | JGI IMG/M metagenome (GOLD analysis project Ga0209208, IMG submission 187694) | Host-associated microbial communities from peat moss isolated from Minnesota, USA - S1T2_Fd - Sphagnum fallax MG (SPAdes) (version 2) | ecosystem: Host-associated > Plants > Peat moss >... | reverse complement strand
CATTAATCACAAATAGCCATTAATAGAATAACCACCAGTAGCCATTAATAGAATAACCACCAGTAGCCATTAATAGAATAACCACGAATAGCCATTAATAGAATAGCCACCAGTGGCCATTAATAGAATAGCCACCAGTAGCCATTAATAGAATAGCCACCAGTGGCCATTAATAGAATAGCCACCAGTAGCCATTAATAAAATAGCCACCAGTAGCCATTAATAGAATAGCCACCAGTAGCCATTAATAAAATAGGCACCAGTAGCCATTAATAGAATAGCCACCAGTAGCCATTAATAGAATAGCCACCAGTAGCCATTAATAGAATAGCCACCAGTAGCCATTAATATAATAGCCACCAGTAGCCATTAATATAATAGCCACCAGTAACCGTTCATATAATAGTCACTAATAGCCACCAATAGAATAACCACCAATAGAACAACTATTAATGGCCATTAATAAAATAACTATCATGAACACCATTCAAAGTTTCATGCAAAAATACCACTACAATCCCACTTTTGAATTTTATTTTTATATTTTAATACTTTGTGATGTATATAATTTTGCGATAAATATATTCATAGAATTAAAAATTTTCATCATTTAATAAATTTATTTTCAAAAATGGTTAGCGCAAGTTCCAAGCTAATCAAATGTCTTTAAATTTCACAAAGGTAATCCCATTTGTGAAAGTGCACTTTAAAATAATTTCAAATGCTACAAAACAATATTTGTGATTCATTTTTGGATACTACAATGTGATTTTACCCTTTTATTGGAGCCAAATTTTGTGGACCCTTTTTGCAAGGTTACAAATCAACATGTCTACTAGCTCCTTTAAGGTGAAAATTTTCATTGATTTTTTAAAAATGAAGTGAAAATAAAACTTGCAATGATATAGAAGTTTTTCAAAATATGTTGACATAACATTGGGAAGAAATATTACATGTGTAGCATGAATTTTCCCCAAGGCTTAACATGGAAGTGCCAAAAAAGTTTAACCAATTGTTGAAGTTGTGAATTGCACTTTCATTAATAGCCTTAGAAGATCACCACCAAGATTGATTTACAGCATATCAAAGATCAACATCTTCCATGCATATATGTTGCATTCTTATTTGCAACATTTGGGGGCTTGTGTTTATTTTGTGATTCAAGTGTGATCAATTACTAATTAGTGTGTTTGTCAAGTAATTAACTCCAATGGGGAAAAACAAGTTTTTTTTTATCAACCATCTTCATAGTAGGGTTTGCAAAAAATTTATCAACTTTAGGTCATGGATTTGTTTTAGAATTTTTATATTCACATGGTTCGGACATGTGAGGAGGCCATTAGCTTCCTTCCTATAACATACTTTATACCTTTTTGTAGGGATTACATTGAAATGGTCATTTATCCTAGGATTCACAAGTGGGAGTCTTGTAATCCCCAAGTTATGAATCTCATGACTTTGCAAGCATTTAACTTCCTCATATGATTTTTGATTAAGGAGTTTTTAAAGTTGTAGCCTTTAATGAATTCTTCCTTACATTATATTACACACTTCCATCAAAGGTCATTTTACTTTTGTTTCTTGAATTTTAGCGGTTTTGAATCAAATTATTATTTTAAAATTTGAATTTTAGGGGTTAGGAGTCAAATTTTCAATATGACTTCAAGCTTTTTTTTAGCCATAACTTTTAGCTTAAAGCCCCAAATGGAAAATGTGACTGAGTTTTCTTTTAATATTTACGTTTTGAAAGCTTTGCACAATATTAATATTTTTTGATTTGGACAAGGTTTCATTACTACCAAAGTGGGGTTCAATTTACCAACTTAAATCACTATGGGACCTTAAAAGTGAAATAACGTCATTGGATTTTACTGATTTCACCCTAATGAAAGTTATATCACTATAATATCACTATGTAGACATCATGTTTTGTTACTAGTTAACATAATTCACTATTACAATTTACTATAGCAAATAGGGTTATTTCTATGTTTTTTAAAATATTACATCTATGTTACTTTATGATATACCCCATATTATTTTAAGTTATTTTAGTTATTCTAACTTATATTTTATGTTATTATATGCTATTATAAATTATTGTACCCTAAATTATTATATGTTATTTTACCTCAAGGTATCTTAACTAGTTTATTATAAGCTTTTAAGTTATTCTAAATTAAATTATTCAACTAACTTTAGGCTATACCTTAGGTTATTTTATTTTAAACTAATATATGTTATTTCAAGTTATACTTTAAGTTATTCAAGGTCATTCTACTTTATGCTATTATAATTATTTTATCCTAAGTAAAATAGCTTAAAATAATCTAAAACAAATATAATGACATAAGGTAAAAATAACTTAAAATAGAAAATAATAACCTATGAAAAATAATTCTAAATACCCTACAATATAACAACTACCAATAGTTGTAATATAACATATAATAATTAATAGTAACTTATAATACAATCAATAATAACCATTAATAAAATAGCCATCAATAACCACTAATAAAATAACCACCAATGGCTTATAATAGAATAATCACAATAGCCATTAATAGAATATTCACCAATAACCATTAATAAAATAATCACCAATAACCACCAATAGAATAACCACAAATAACCACCAATATGATAACTATTAATATCCATTAATAGAATAACCACCAATAACACTAATAAAAGAACAACCAATAGCCATATATTAAAATTGCTTAAGATTGGCCAAAAATAATCTAGGGTGAAATAATTTATAATAAACAAAAATAACTTAAGGTGAAATAACCTATAATAACCTATAATTACCAATAATAACATAAGGTGAAATAACCTTTAATAGCCAAAAGTAACTTATAATACTTGTAAATAGTCTAAACTGTAATAATTTACAATAGCCAAAAATAACATAAAATAGCCAAAAAAAACTTACAATAGCTGAAAATAGCCTAAGATGAAATAAGCTAAAATAGTCGAAAGTAACTTAGAATAACCAAAAGTAGCCTAGGGTGAATTATAAAAAAAAACCAAAAGTAATTAAGAATAACCATAAATAGTTGTAAATAATGTAGGATGAAATAATTTAAATTAATGAAAAATAATCATATAATAATTGAAAATAACTTAATATAAGTAGTATTATTATATCAACAAAAAAATCCATTTATTTTATTTTATTTTTCAGAAGAATGGTCATTGAAATGTTATTGAATAATGACATTCAAAAAAAAATTGTTCAAATGATTTTAAATTTTCAAAAGGAAATAAATGTAATCATGTACATTATTGAATTAAAAAAATAAAAATCGAATCATTTCATTTGAACAAAATTTCAAAAAAATATGAATTTTCAAAGTTTACGTTTTTATAATGTTTTAAATGAAATATTTGATAAATAGAATGTAATGTAACATACTAACATAACAAGTGGGGTGATTTGATGGTAAGGGTGTTTGCTTGCAATCCAAAGGTCAAGGGATCAAACCTCATGGGTGGTGTTGTGTGTGGTCAACAATGGTATGTTGACCAAATATTCTCCTATTGAATTCTCAAAATAGGTGCCTAAGTTGATTACGTGGCTTGCTTACCTAAGCTAGGTTTTTTACCTAACATCAATAGTGACACGTGTCAATAAATAATAGGAATTTTAAAAATCATGAAATTATCAATAATATTATATATTAAATAATAAAAAATTAATTGATTTCCATACTGGTTAGTTTATTAACTAGCAAATGAATGGTTTGATAATTTTTATTTCACTTGAGAGTAATCTTGTTTCATTAGGTACTAGTGAAACAAGTCATTGTCCGTAGCAACTAGTCCCAGTTCATTAGGGGGTTAAACAATTTCATTAAGTAAAAATGTCCAAATTCATTCAAAATCTAGTGAAACCCAAAGTGAACTAGGACACATTTCATAGTAATGTCTACCCCTTACACTTTTGTCCCAAGGATTTGAAACACTCCAAGACTCCCATCTCCCAAAATGGGAACATCTCAAAAGTTTTGTCATGAATGCTTCCTTTTCACTCCCCCAATGTGTTTAAGCCTTTTCTTTGCTTTGGCTTGTTCCTAGTTTGCTTCCTTTTTGCTTTACCTTAATCTTGGTTGCAAACCCAAGGTTAAAGTCACAACAAAAACCATTTATTACCACCATCAAACCAAGAACAAGAGGATCAAAACCATCTACTACCACCATTAGACCAAACACAAATTAGAACCATTAACCTTCAATGCCCAAAATAAAAAAGGAAACAATTAGAACAAGGAACTTTCAATACTAAAAATTAAAAAGGAAGAAGCTTAAGACCATCTGTTAACACGATCAAACCAAAAGCAAGAAAATGAAGACCATTAACCTTTGACATTGAGAGTAAAGAAAAGAGGATCAAAACCATTGGAAAAAACTTTTTTCATGGGACCTAGTAAAGTTGTCCTCAAATTTATAACTATGATAGGGTTTATAAAAGGTTTTTTTTGCTTTTAGATCAAGTAAGGGGTACAAGTCTATAGTCACTGACCTATACCTATTGTAATTATTGGTGCACAAGAATGGATCAAGTAAAAAAACCTCAAGGAAACAAAAAGACCAAAAACCAACTCATTTACAAGCAATAAAGGAGAATAAGAATACACAGAAAAAACAAGGTTGCAGTAAAGGTGTATTGCTTCAAGTTTAATTTATCACATATTTCAAATTTTATAGATTCACACCAAAAAACTCCAAGTACAAGCCATATTGTTATTGGATTCTACAATATTATAGTTGTAGTCCAACAACTTTCTATTCATTTTTCTTCTACACATTGGCATACAATTAACACACGCCGCTTCTTTCCAAAAATTTCCCACCATAGGTAGCTAGCCACTATTGTCATAAGAGGCAGCTACCCATAATGAGGTCCTTTTTTTTCCCCTAGCCTTATCTTCTAAGCCATTACATCAATCCCTCCAAAATAACTAGGAAATAGGTAGGCAAAATAGACTTTAACTTGCCCAAGTCATCCATAATTACCTATTGATACAATAACTACAATGGTTGATAATGTTGTACATCTTTAACAACCATGTATTAACATCATCAAGCCAAGAGGAAGAAGACAAAGACCACATACGACTAGCATTATCATGCCATCTATGAACATTGCATGTTAGACCATCAACCTTTGACATCAAAAGTTGAAAGGAAAAGGATCAAGATGAATACTTTCAACAATGAGAATAAAGAAAAGAGAATCATGACCATCTATTAACACCATTAAACAAACATGGCAAAAATCAAACCAACAACCTTTTACAATGAGAGTATAAAGGAAAAGGACAAATTATTTTTTCCCACATGGTCAAATGAACCTTTGGGCATTGATTGATCATCTTTTCAATGAACTACTTTTTGTCCTCATTTTTTAAAAAACATTCTTTTTGCATAGTATTCAAGGGTAAATGCATACTATGGTGGACCAAAAAATGCACCAAAAAAATCCATTTCTACATTGTTTTTGGTGTTGTCATCACCTTTAAAATGAGTTTTCTGATTACAAATTAAGTTTTTGCAAGAACTATGTGTTGTACATTTTTTTAATACATTATTAAACACATTCAATGAAAAAACTTGAATCAAACTCAAAAAATACATATTGAAAAGTACTTGTGAATTTTGACCTTCCAAAAAAATATTCAATTGCCCACTTTCATTAATATGACATTTTTAATAAAAATTTAGTCTCCATTTTGATCATACAACTTGTGGCAAAATACTATCAAACAAATAATTTAATAACCCAAGATCTATGAGTTCATTTACAATTATTTGAGGACTAAATAAGGATTGTGATTGAATTTAAGACACAAGTTTAAAAGTACCCCCCTAAACCAAAAAAATGAACATATGGTTTTTCTTTTTTAATATGTTATTTCTACAATAATATGGATCATATATTTGAGTCCTTTTTTTCAAAAAAAAAATCTAACTTAAAAAACATCATGTAGTTCGAGGGTCAAGATTTTTTACACTATGAGACATAAAAAAGGACATAATAATATGCATTTACCCTCAAAGGTTGTTCGTTCAATAGAGTTATCCATAAAGTCATGTCTTATTCAGCTTGAGTTGCACCCCTCATTTGATGCTTCATTTCCTCACGGTTGTTGTTCATAAAGTCATGAAATTTTATTAAATAAGGGTATGAAATATTAAAAGTTGGGATTAAATGCACTAGGTTTGAAAACATTTATAGCTAGAGTACACATAGCAACAACAATGATTGGTTGAAGGTGTTCTAGAAAATAAAGGATAGTGCAAATTTAGTTTAACACCAAATTTGCTACTAAATTGAGTTTCATGCCCCATTGAAACCTAGTTTTTTTTTCCTTGTTTTTTGAAATTTCATCCTTTATGTGACCAAACAGGGGGTTCTCGTGTCATCTTTCCTAACTTTACAAATAACTTTAATGTCAATGAACAACTTATTTTTAATTTTTTTGGTAGTGCCCAAAGGTTGCTTGTTGGTGTTGAATGAATAACTTTTTTCAAAAAAAATTTCACATGATGTTTGAAGGTTGTTCATTTGATGTTGAATGAACAATTTTTTTCAATTTTTTTTGTTTGTTTGTTTACACAATGGAATCAACTAACTTTGATGTCCAAATGTTGTTCATTCAATACAATGTGGGAAACTTTTTTTAGTTTTTTTTTTGTGTAATGGAATTAACCTTTGATGCTTGAAAGTTCATTTGACATTGAATGAAAAAGTTGTAATTTTTTACTTAATTTTTTTCATGTGGTGGAATCAACATTTGGTGCTTAATATTGTTCATTTGGCATTAAATGACTAACTTTTTTCCAAATATTTTATGGAGTTAACCATTGGTGCCAAATGATGGCTCATTTAACATTAAGTGAACTTTAGTTTCAATTTTATTTTTGTGTGTGGCTGAGTCAACCTATGGTTTGACTAAGTAAAAACCTTTTTTCTTCGCATGGTCAAATGGACCTTTGCTACTTGAAGGTTGGTCACATAACATTGAAAAACCAACTTTATTTTGTTTTTGGAGTAATTGAATGAATCTTAATTTGATTGTGAACGTTGGTCATTCAACATTATTTTATTTTTTTCATGCAGTCAAATCAACCTTTGGCATCAAATGACAAATCTTTAGCATCGAAGGTTCATTGAACCACGTGAAAAAAAATAGGAAAATCAAACCCATGGCAATTTTTTTGGTGCACTTCTTTTTGGACAATTGGTGAGGAAGTTAATTTGACCCCTTGAAGAGAGAAAAAATGACAATAAGAGGATAAGACTAGTCACGTTTATCATTGAATGACCATATACAAACACCGTGACACCAATGGGAAGAGGATCAAGACCATTTGCTAGCACCATTAAAGTTCTAAACCAAGAGGTAGAGGATCAAAACCATTTGCTAACACTGTTAGATCAAAAGAAAGAGGTCAAAACCATCAACGTTTAGCACAAAATGTAGATAAGAAAATGTGAGACCAATGACTTTCAACATTAAGAGTGTAAAAAGGAAGAGGATAATACCTTTTACTACCTTTGACATCCAATGACCAAGAGGAAGATGATCAAAACCATATACTATGAATGTTAGGTCAAAGGGAAGAGGATTATGATCATCAACCTTCGACACCAAGTGACCATTTACAAGCACCATTAAATTAAGAGGAAAAAAGTCAAAAGGGTCATTCAATGTTAAAGGTTCATGGTTTTCATCCTTTTCCTCTTGATTTGATGGTGTTAGTAGACGGTCTACATCCTTGTTCTCTTGGTTTGATAGTCCTCTTGATCCTCTTCTTATTTGTTAATATGTGCTAAATGTTATTAATTAAATGCACTTTCTTTCTAAGAAATAGTTGATGTTGAAAGTTCATGGCCTTGATTTTTTCCCTCTTGAAGTAAAAAGAAATTACATTGACCTCGTTTTTGGTCTTTTTGGATTTAATATTATAGTATATACTTCCCAAAACATGGTCCATTTGATTTTGGATTTAACTTTTGGTGTTTGGGCCTTCAAATTAAAATTTTCACAAAGATAATGCTACTTAATATTATTTTACATTTTTAATCATTTAAATTCAAGGAACCATGGGTGTATTTATGGTACATACACAATATAATAAAACCCATTTTTCATTCTAGACTACAATAGGTATTTGGTTTCATTAATCTTCCAAATAATTGTTAAATATGGAATTTATGCATTGGCCCAACTCACAATGCTTGGATCACCTTCCATTTCAAAGTGATTTTTGTCATTTTCAAATTGCCACATACTAATGGTCAATTTCTTTAAAAAAGCCCATTTTGTGACATGAAAATAATCAAACTCTTCACAAGCATGGTTCAAAATACGTGGAATCATATGTGAAATAGGTATACACATTTCATAAAAATTAAAAATCAATTATTATTATTTGGAATATATTTTCATTTTTTACTACACAATTATAAGTATATATGTTGTAGAAACATATTCCAACCCATAATGATATAAATATAAACAATTAGTTTTATTCTTTTTCTTGGGTTATGGTTTACCAAAATATTAAAAAAATTATGAAATTCCTTTTCAATATTGATGTGATTTTGGCTCAAACACATTGACCAAGAAAATAGTACACTATGACCACATAAAAGGGATCATCATAACTTGCTTCTACCCGTCAATTTGACAATCATAATAGATTGTCTTGATCCTCTTTATCAAGGTTTAATGGTGATAGTAGGTGGTCTTCTTGGTGTGATGGTGCTAATATATGGCCTTTTGACATGAATTTCTTTTTTGGTAGATTATGTTGAGTAGAGTTGGTACATTCCTTGTTTGAAATGATTCAACTTTCCAATTTTTCCCTTAATGCATGGAGTTGGTGAGGTGATGCATTAATATTTAGAATGAAAATGTTTTGTCTATAATTGGACAAGTGTGAACTCCATGAGCATGTCCAAAACAGCTAAACCATTTAAAGAAGGGTAAGAAACATAAATTGTCGAAACCTACATGCCCTTGGTTTTTGGAAATTTTACAATTGGCTCTTGAAGATCTTTTTCATGCAAACATTTTTGCAATACAAACCAAATTTTTTTTCCAACATAAAAAGGTTGTGAGGCCAACACTTCTTCATTTAAATTAAAAAAAACATCTTTTGAGGTGTAAATCTTTGCTTTTGGGCTACAACTAAATTTGAACTCTTCATGCACGCCTATTAACACTACGTCAAACATTGCAAAATGCACATTTAATTTTACTTTGGAGATATTCCATTCTCATACATCCCAAGCTTGTTTGTATTAAGTATTCTCCTTAATACATGTTGGACATATGTGTGAGAATGTAATGCCTTCAAATGCATGTTCACATCACTTGATTTTATAGTTCACTCATTTTGACTTATAACATCCCGTCCCAACTTTCATTACATAGATGGTTCCAAGAAGCTTTGGTTTGTGCAATTTTTTTAACACAACACCACATGAAACATTGTAAAATGAACTTCTACATTCCATTTTCACACATCCCCAACTTGTTTATATTGAGTCTTTTTTTAAACATGTGTTGGAGAAATGTGTGAAAATGAAATGCCTCCAAATACTTGTTCACTTGATTCTACAATTGATTCAACTTGAAATCATCCCATAGACCCCCCACCACTAAACCAAACATTGCACAATGTTTGAATGTGCTTTGAAGACATCACACTCCCCTACATTCCTAACGTGTGTAGATGAAGTTTTCACCTTAACACATGTTGAAGAGATGTGAGAAAATGAAGAGTTTTCAAAGCATGTGTATGCCAAGCCATCCATAAAATATAAACTTCAAACACAATCAAATCCTCTAAATGCATACATGTTCATTACTTGTTTAATTGAAATGCAAGTAGTTTCAAAGTTTTTTTTTGAAGTGAATGACATATTTTATTTCTTGAAAAGTATGTGATAAATATGTTTTAATAAATATATCTTCTACTTTCTATTATAATCACACCTCTAGAATATGATGATATTTATATCCCCAAAAATAAAGGAACAAAAAATAAATTGGAAGTAAATTTTATAGTTGTAATAGAGGTGCAAAAAAAGTTTTAATTATATTTCCACCCATTTTTATGTTATCTATTTGGGTTTATATGCATGATATAAGGTAAAACTAAAGACATTCACTTTTGTGTTTACTTTACCATGCTTTTATCCTCTACTCTCACCAAATTTTTATGGTTCACAATAGGGTACAAGTTCAAGTTTGTTAAAGTCTAAAAGGACTATGGTAGATCTACAATAGACATTGCCAAAATGTTTTGTTCTATGCAATGATGGCTAAGTAGTTCAATAAAGGACCAAGGGAAAGTGCACTTGTGAAGATAAACACAAAACATTGAAATGATTAAAAATGATAATTTGTATTATAAGCTCCTTATCTATCATCCTTTTCCTCTTGTCATAGCTAATTCATATTAATTTGGTTAAAATGGTTTAAAAATGTGTCAATAGAATAACATCAAAATAGTTGAATAATTTAATGTGTCTAAGAACATTTTTCCATTGGGGGGGGGGGAGGGGGGGTTGTTATAGAAGAATTCCATTAGTTTTTTCACTTAACTAGGATCATAATCATCTCATAGCTCTAATAACTTTGCATTCACCAAATTGTGAATCACCATCATTTTTTTATTGAAACCTATGTGTAATTAAAACTTATTTAGAAAGTAACCAGCCTTACATTTATTGGTAATACTTATAGCCATTGCAATTATGCAATGGAAAGTTAATGTTGGAATAGGACCTACATTAATGGATTTCCATTGGGCTATTATGATCATAGTTTATTGTGAATAGTTGTGATTATGGAACCTAGTGGAAAAAGACCCTAACCCCTCAACTTTGTTAACATATTGCAATTTTCGTATGGAACTTTAGGAAGTAAATGAAGGGATTCACCGTTCATAACATTAACACTCAATATTGAATATGAACACTTCCATGTGATTGATGTGGAAAAATATTTGAATTTCTCAAAACAATTCAAATATTTTGATGACATTTATCTGATATTCAAATTTGTTAAAAAATATTTTGGCCATGTAGGAAAAAATTGTCAAATAATATTTTCTTGATGTGGATGGAATATATTGAAAAATTTCCATCAAGTTATTGCTCATCTACTCATTGATAACATCACTACATTTTAAATTTATTTATAGGTCAAGCTAGACACAATGAAAATTACTAATTTTTAAATCTTCAAAAAAATAATTCTTTATTTGCTTTAAAACTTTAGGTCATGGAATGTACATTACACCAAAACTTGACATTTGTGACTAGGACAAATATGATTAGTGACCATATCTAGTCATACATGCATATATGCCATGTTTTTGTGTTTAGTCATATTCTTGTAACCATGGATATGACTACATAACTAAAAGTCTTCATGGAGAAGACTATGTGACTAAAAATCTTCTTCATGAACACCATATAATTATTTAATAATATAGGATTTGAAACATTAAAAACTTATGAATTGAAAGGGAAAAGAACTAGAAGGTAGACATACATACCTAGTAAGCATATTATAAGCTTGTAAATGATCAAAAACACAATTAATGCACAAATAAATAACTAATACATTATAATTTTAAGAGTTTTTTCCTTAAGTCACTAATTACTTAATGTGAATCTCTGGATAATTGCTAAAACAAGTTTGGGGGATTTTTTTTTTAATTTTTGAAAAAAATCCCAAAAAATGGAAAACAAATTGCCAAAGTTATTGAAACCATAAAATCAAATAAAAATATATGCCTATAATATAATTGAAACTTGAGACTCTTACTCAAAGGTTTCTTTAAATGAATATATATATTTGAATTTTTTGACATGAAATCATTAAATATATTCTTATTAGTGATATCCTATGAATTTCAAAAAAAATTCACATGCCACAAAATGACATTTTTTTTCATGTTTCCATGTGATGGGTAGCAAAGAATATAAAACTTGATCTTTAGTAATCTATCAAGATATTTGGTCATACAACTTGGAATTTTTTAATATTTTATATTCAATCACAATTAATGAATTGAAAAATATTTAAAATATTAAGTAATTTTTTTTTATGTGTATAGATTAATAATTATGACATTTAAGTAGTTTTAATATTTTTTCATAAAATTTTAAAATGTTGAAAATAACATTATATGTTTCGTAGATAACATTTTATAATTAAAAACATTTTTTATAATTAAAATGAACATAAAAAACATTTATGCCATTTTTTATTGATTTAATTTTTTTTTAAAGGTGGGGAAATATTATGTATATACCAAAAAAACCATGTTGATTTTAAATATGTTTATTTACAAAAATATTTATGAAAAAAAGAAAAAAAAAATCTTTAGGATATCATTATTGTTTAAATGTATGAAATAACGAAGATTCAAATGCATTTTTAATCAAATTACTTGATATGTAAGAATGAAATTTATTTATTTTCAATTGGACAAAATGTGAAAAAGATAATAATGGTTAAAGTTGGGTACTTTTGTATGTGACAAAGGATGATGTGAGATAATGTTGTAAATTTGTCCCATATATTTTGTCAACAAGTTCACCTCTGGAAACTTTATAACTAAGTGAAAAAGTATTAGTCTACACACAATACATTTGCACTAAGTATATTCAAAATGCAAATATTACTTATGATGAGCCAATGAAAAGGCTTGTCACCAAAAAATAAATAGAATCCTACTTACCTAGCTACTTAGGCCTACCTACTTACCTATTCCTACCTACCTATCAAATGGCTAGATTAAATTGAAATATAAAATATATTTGATGGATTTACAACTAGTGAATAAGCGACATGTTTATATTCATTATATAATCATGTAGTCACGAATAATATTTATGATTACAAATCTAGTCATGGGTGTAGTAGTCATATTTGCCATGTTTGGGTGTAGTGGTATGACAGGATAAAAGAGTTCATGGGATCTCATTCAATCTTCACACCACCCCATGTCAAAAAATTGATGGATGATGAAGATGATATATGCAAATTACATGGCAACACCCTTAAAGATGTAATACAATCAAATGATGACTCAAGATATCATGATTCAAAAGGGTATGTTGATTAACGACAAGAGTTGGATATTCATGCTTATTGTTGTAAATTGTCCATGCCACCCTAATTTTCACATGAATCAATTTCTTGTAAACCGTGTCTTATATTACAATAAATAATTTTAGTTGATTAGTAGTAAAATAAAGTACCTTTGGTCATCTTGAAGTTCTCAATTCAAGATTCATTGTTATACTTAACCATTAAAAACCTCAAGAACCAAGCGGTGGACATGGGTGTCACCAAATGGCCCAAGTTTATAGATAGGTTGTTCATTGCCCTTGCAACATAAAAATCATATAGGGTTGCAACAAAAGTAATAGAGCTATCAATGGTTTTCCAAGAATCATTTAAAAATTAATGAAAGACTCTTTAAGTTCAACAGAAATCTCTTGTAAAATCTTTAACATGAATGTAATATAGTTGATTACAACAATGGTGTTCAAATGCATCTCATCCATTGTAAAATTCAAAGAGTTTGTAATTAGACAAAGGTGATGAAATAACAAAACAAGATGCATAGTGCAAACTTGAAAATAGATAACAAAAAAACTAGAATAACTTTTAAAACGAAGGTGATGGAATAATTAAATAAGACGTATAGTGTGATCTTGTAAAAAAATTAGGGGAGCTTTTGAGATGATGGCAATGGAACAACAAAACAAGACACATATAGTGAGCTTGAAAAGAACTTGCAAAAAAATCAAGAAGCTTTAATGACGCACTCCCAAGCTTTTTAATAGATTCAAATGTGAGTCTAAACTAAAAACACAATGGAAGAGCGAGGAGTCAGGGCATGCTCCCTGGCTCACAACACTTTGGGGGTAGAGGGGCGTATTGGAGTTTCGGGATGGGACTAGGAAGGGTGACAAGCATCAACTATTCACATAGACCTACACAAAACCAAACACAAGGTGGTTAGTGCATAGTTGGAGCACTTTTGGTGCTAGGACGAGCCATGGGCAAACTCGGATTCACAAGACTCACCACAGCTCGGACTTGGGGGAAGCCACCACCTTCCCCCTTATAGTATATTATGTGCTTCTCCATGAGGCCCACATCCAAACGACATTTTGTCCTGGGACTCCAAAATGGGAGTCCCAAAATTCCCAAAGTTGGGACTCTCGCGATTTTGGGGCCCCATAATTTTGTGTGAAGACCTTTGATTAAGATGAGGTTGAGAGCTTTCAAACAATATATTGCATGCCACTTGCACGTAAGGAAATCGGGGTGATTCCTGACTTTTAGTGGTCGGGAGTCAAACTACCAAGTTGACTTTCAACCCTTCTTTTGGCCATAACTTGAATATGAATGTAGGATGACAATGCTACTGTTACTATGGTAGGACGCATAATGAAACAACCCAAAAGTTTTTTGTGAACTCTAATCCTAATGTTAACTTTGTTTAACATTTGATGCCTATTAACAAGTTTGAATGATGCTTTATTGTTAGGGGATAGTGTTGGGGCTATTCTCATTGTTGGAATTCAAAGGAATGATTTATAATTTGTGACCCCATTGTATTAAATGTGGTTATGTTTTTTAACCATTAATGCTTAAATTGATGATACATCAATTTGTTTTTGAGTATTTTGAGTTGGTTTAGATGAAAAAAAATTTAAGTTTTTGTTTTAGTTGAATGCACACATTGAATATCTCCCTGACGGTTTGTTGATTGCATACATTGAATATCTCCCCAATGGTTTGTAGATTGAACACATCCAAGTGGATTTAGGGAGTGGTTTGTTAAGAAAGCCGCATGTGACCACTTTCTCATGTGTGAGGTGTCCTAACCAAGGGATAAATCTCATTCCTAATCAACCTTCCTAGCTTAGTTGAGCTAACTTTGAAAACTCAATTAAAAGCTAACCCAAGAATTCCAACAATGAATTCCTTTTTAATTTGCTACCCATTTTCAAAAATCCTTATTTGAAGAATCACAAATTGGATTCAATTTTGCATTAATTCATGTCAATTTATTTTTTTTGACCAATGAAGTTTCAAACCCAACCTTGGGTAGCACTTGCATAATCATGTATGAGTTCAATCTAGCTTTTCTATTTCATCATCCTTTACTTGATTTAGGCTAAAGGTTTTATCGAAGAACTATGAGTTTGTAACTTTGAATCTAACAATTGGATTTGGAATTCAATTCATGGATGGGTAGATTGGACCAAATTTCTAACTATGGCTCAAATAGAGGTAAAATGGTTGTAAAATGGGCTTACCCTCATAGGGTTAATCAATAAAGGGCGTTGCCTTTTTCCATGGTGCTCTTTTGCCCACATCTCCCTTTGGTTATTTTCCTCTACGAAATTATAGTTATCTGAAGTTCTGGAATTGCCACGGCATTGGACCTCAAATTATGTAAAATGATAGCATAGTGGTACCACTTGTTTGCAGGCTTTTGGTGGGAGACTCCAAAAATCACAAATAGGTGTGACATCTTGAGTTTTGTTGTTTGCCAAATCATACGTTAGCATGGGGGAATTTCTATTCTTGGTCTTCAATTGTTTTCCCATGTTATAGAAAAGATCATCACAAACAGTGCTCCGACACCCACAAAAGTTCAATTGGGGGTGGGGGAGATGTATATAAGTGTACAATGTCCTTCCTCCTTAAGAAGCTAAAGTTCAATGGGGGATGAGTTACTGTGTAACGTCTTTCCTCCTTTAGAAGCTATGGTCATTGGAGACTTGGAGTGTGTGCTTGGAAAGCCAATTCTATGTTGATATTGTCAAAGTGCTGCCCAATGTCCACAACTTTTTGTCATCATAGTTAATCATTGCTAGAGAGATAGAACAAAGCTGGGGCCCAGGGATGATGAAAGGATTGAATATTAGTACGTGGGTCTACCTATGGAAGAAATTTTGGTTTTGGAATAGCCATCCTAGGTTGGTAGTCCTAAATTGCCATTTTTGGTTCACGAAAATGGGGATTGTTATGGACCATTCAGGTTTCTCAAGTTCACAAATTGGAACCCATAAGGCTTTACACTTGGGCTTTACAATTATGTTTAAGGGCACAGCATTGAAACAGTTGAGCTCAGAATAGCAGTTTCCTTACTATGTAGCCTCCCATTGCCTAATAAGTGGGGTGTGATTTCCCACATTAGACAAGTCTGGATGCAAATGAAAACTAGGTTGTGTTGAATGTGGTGTGCCACAATGTCCTTCATGCTTAGAATCCACATCCTCAGTTCTAAAGAGGTTCCCAATAATTATTAGTGCAAAATAAAGTGTAGATGTGTGAATGTCTTTTTTTTGGTTTGAACAAGTATTACAAATTTCATAATTCACTTCATTCCACATACACGCCTTCTTCCACATCCCACTTGTGTTGGGTCTCTAGGGGTTCCTTTGCTCACAATATCTGCCCCCAAGCACTAGGGCCGATATTTTGGCACCTACCAGTGTGGTGATGGGTATTTGTTTATCCATGAAGTATTAACTGGGTATCACACCAGGTGGTATATGCATATATGCCCATTGGTTCTTACAATTTCAAAAATTCGAATACTCCTTGTACCCATCATTTTTTGAAAGTTAACACCCATCCTCACCTCATAGCTGGTGTTTCTAAAATTTCAAATATCCATAATCAGACCTTACTTGGGAACAATATCAATGTAAGGTGTCCCTCAAAAATCCAGATCAATAACTGTTTCATACTTGAATTGTGTTACTTTCAGATTGAAAGAAAAAAAATCTCTTTAGGTTTCACAAATGAATTGTATTACCTTCAGGAAAAAAAAAAACTCTTTAGGTTCTCTAAATTGTTAGAAATAATTAGTATGCACTTTGAGTTGTGATTGCCGCTTGTAACATTTAGATAACACATGTATTCAAGCTTGCAAAACATTAGTGTCGTTTTAGACTGTTAACAACTTGCCTTGTAAACTTAAAAAAATTAAGACAATTTGTCAAAGCCTTAAAAACTTGGCAAAGACCCAGCTTTGTAGAACATTGTTAAAGACGTGGCATGTGTCTCAGGCTGGGTCCCACATTTGTACACAGCCCCACGTCCCGGGCTATACACTACACATAATTACTTATACCTTACGGTTCATACCTGGTTCTAGTCTTCTTTTTCAAAATTCTGATTCTGTTCCAGTTCTGAACATAAATGGAATTAGGAATCTGATTCCGATACCAATACCAGTTCTAAAAACCAGACCCCTGCTCTGATTCAGTTTTTCCTAACGAGAACCTGAACAAGCATTTCTAACTGACTGAACCAGGTACCTGCCCATCACTGGTAATGACCCTGTCCTTTACGGCGGGTTCAAACTTCAAATTAAAACCGTCCCTTGCCCTTGACAGATCTAAGGTTAGCATCCAAATGCATGCACTTCGATGAAACATGCCCATCCATCATATGCAAACATTGTATTTCAGATGTCACTAACACATTGAAAGATCACTCACACGTTCGGTGAAGTTTGAGCCAAAACATTAAGGCCGAATCTTTCAGGAAAACATGAAATCCGTAAATTTAATATTTGCCACCTCTTCCCTATGGACAGAGCCCAATAAATAAATTATTATCCTGTCACCCCCACCCCCCCCGCCCCCCAAAGGGCCTTTGGGGTCCTGGCAAATTCCATCACTGCAGGGACCAAGTAAAGTTATACCTGTGTTTTTAGGTGGGAATTTGGCAGACCAGGATTTTGTTTGCAGGGGATTAAAAAATATGCACATGATTCAATGAGTGCTATTTTGTAAAGGAAAGTGCAGACATTTGCTGATTTAAAGAATATGAGGAATGGGATGATTGGGTTAGACATATTTCTTTCTTTTTCAAAGGCTACACGAAAATAAAGTCCCAACAAAGATTTGTGAGGAGAAAAAGGGAGAGACCGTAGGATTTGATTTAAAAATCAAATCCTGAGCAGGGGGGGACCACAAATTGTCAATTGAGGTACCATATAAAAAAATACTCATTAAAGAAAATTACTAAAAAATTCAGATCACTGTTTATCCATGCATATACACCCAAGTGCATGAGAAGTTTTCTCAAAGGCTAGTAGTTGAGCTACTACCTAGTAGCAAGATACAAAACCAAATTTGAGCCAAAAGAATGAGCAAAGATATGGCAGTTTTGCTTATATCCTGCTCTTTCACAAGTACCTGCAATACTGCTGCATTTGTGTAATTTGCATATAAAGGAAAGAACCCCCATGTAGCAATCCAAACAAAGTGTAGTTGTGACTACACCTCCTACAACAAAGGTTACACTTCATGTAAGGAGATGTTGCGCATGTATGAAGAACTGGATCGTAGTTTTCCAACATCACCTCTCAGCATGTTTCACAAGAAAGGCAGATTCTGTCCTTACCTAAGGAAATACTTCATGTAAGGAGATGTTGCACATGTATGAAGAACTGGATTATAGTTTGCCAATGTCACCTCTCGGCATGTTTTCACAAGAAAGGCAGATTCTGTCCTTACCTAAAGAAATCCTAGAGTTCACACCGCAACTGAAATGCTCACCCCCAAATTTGAATACCTATAGTGCTCCATTTCTTGGGTACAACAAACATGTAGAGTACTATTACTAGACATAATTATTAACAGAACAAAGGTACAGGCCATTTCAACAAACATACGTATCAGTATTACTATGCTTAATTGCTAACAAGACAAAGGTCCAGCTCATTTCAAGAGACATATTCATCACAAATACCATGCTTCATTACTTGGGCTCCATGCTACTGCTATCAGTGATGATCAACTGAGGAAAACTTGAATTGATTTTGCAAAAAATTAAGTTCCATTCAAGTGAAAATATGGAATGACATTGCATGCAATTTGAATTGAACTGCTTTTTAATCAAAAAGAAATGTATTGCAAATGGGTGCAAAAGTATTGAAAATCTGTTCTCATTATGGTGTTGGAAAAAAAATATTCTGAAAAGACACAGATTTGAAAAAAACACTTTTTCATTCCTCTTTATTTGAGAATTGTCCAAAGCACAACTTATGGAACTGTTTGGAAGAGACTTCTGAAATCTGAAGTTGTCCTACCTAAACCACATCATCCTCATTGGAATCAACAAACCAAGGTCCAGGCAAAATTCAGTCACTTTGACATTATGTTACAATCACTTGTAACTACAGATAACGTCACAAAAGATCATCTGCTGCTGCACATCTTGCAGTCAGAATTATATAAGCCAAGAACCCAGGTCAAGGGCCCCCAAACCTAGATGGAAACAATGTAAAACATGTGAGACTTTATTCCAAAAACACCAAGCTGGAACAAAAGAAAGAAGACAAGAGAAATAGGCCACTTATGGAAATGAGGGCCCTCAAACCTGGCCACTTTTCCTACTTCTAGGAACAAATCAGAAGTATGTAAAAGGAAGCTGTGTCTGCAAGAAGGGTAAGCCAAGAGGAAGCTCACCCTGGACTCCCACTACCCTAGCTAAGTTGGCATTATGCGTTCAAATTTCATTGGGTGATGGAAATCCATCATCTAAAAAATGTGCTGATGACAAAACATAAAGGCCAGGCTTGGTGTCACGCTGACCTTTGTTGTTGGCACATGGTTGCTGGAAATCATTTTCTTGTTTGTGAAAACAACTAGAGATTTCCACTGCCTGCCCAAGGCCTAAAAGCCTCACTTGTGGGAATGTTTGACCTTAACTCCACTAATGGCATAGCTCAACCTTACTAAGCAAAACAACTACAAAAGCAACACTCTTTGAGCTGATTACACCCACTCCTTAAGATCAAAGCAGTAGCTGGCATTGATGCTGTTGGCATAATTTCTGCACATGCACCAGGCTAAGCTGTTCAAGGTGCAGCAGGCTGTACAGGAAAATTCAACTGCAACTTCAAATATCACTGTGAACAGTGTCCTCTTCTCACGGCTTTCTGCATGCCTTCAGCATGTCAAGTACATATATCTGAACAAATGCATCTTGGCAAATGAACCTATGAAAGGCACAATGTAGGGAAGAATGTCTATACAATGTGAGAAACTCAGCAAACATGGATACAACACTAAATGATTCCGGAGTAGAGCAGTAGGGTTGGGTTGGGCAGCAGCAGTAAGCAGCTGTACCTTGTGCACCCAGGCATAACAGATGTACTGCCTCATCTACAGTATGCATTTTAGGCAGCTGGTTGACAGCCACATTCAAACTGACAGTAATGGCATTAACATTGATAGGGATTGTTGAACAATGAAGCTGGAAGGTGAAACCAGAATGCAGGAGCTGTCATCTATCTTGTAACAAAGCGCATGCATAAAGCAGATTGCATGGATCAGCAGCTCCAGCCCCTCTCACAGCACCCCTGTGTGTCACACCCTCCAAGACCAAAACCCTCTCCATGAACAATGATTATGCTCTCAATGTTGTAATCATTAACCGATAGTATAGAAAAATTTCAGTTTCTAGGAATCAAACATGAAAGGAATCTATCAAGTGCACATGCCAACAACCTCTGGATTTGCAGTAACAATGTGTATGTCAACAGGTTTGCAATTACATCATGACAATACTCCAATAGAAGCAGGTGCCCCTGGGCCCCTGTTTCCTCTCCAGGGGCACCCCAAGACTATGGAGGGAAACAAAAGTAGCTGTGTAGCCTACAAGGTCAACATGGATGAATTCCAGAGGCTATCTTTGTAGACCTGGATCAAATGAGATACTTACTGAACAGGAACTTCTGGTTGGATTAGTGAACACAATCTTGAGAGGTGAACTTTCTAATGGAAAGAGACCCTGGCAATAGACATTGTGATTGGACATTGCACCTTCCAACTGCTCACTCACAATCCACACGAACACATGGATGGATGCACCACTTCCCATGCTTGAAACACTAGTTGCACCAGCAAAACATACATATATGTAAGGGTTTGAGCACAGATATTTACCAAAATTTGGGTCACTTGTATTGAAACAGATTTCACATGTGAACCTTCTTCAGGGTTTCTCTTGAGGCTGTGATGACAGAGATGTGGCCAGCTGATGCATCCAGCTGCTGTTGAGATAATAAGGCACCAACTGTGCATGGCAACAGTTATTCAATGAGAAGTTTTTACAATTCTCTTCCAGTTGGAAAGATTAAAAAAGGTCAGCTAGAATGCAATATTTCTGCACTGCACCCTACACCAATGTCTCCTACTCTGTCCCATTGAACTCCTCAGCACTTGGTCATTTGTTTGAATCACCAAGCAAGAGGAGCTCTAGCACTTGGTGCATGAGACATTCATATGGTGAAACTTTGGTGCAGGTGCAGATGCAGGAACATAGCATTACAGCATATTTAACAACACCAAGTGCTGGTGTGCAGTAGTGCACCTTCCATTTCTTCAGAACTCATAATTTCCACTTGGAAATCAACAAAACCTTTCCTCTCCTCTCAGTTTTGCTGTCAACAGCGAAAGAAGGATTGCGATCAGATCACAACAAGAGTACAAACACAGTAACTACAACAGAATCTAAGGAATCTAAGTCCAATCAATTGCCGAAGACTATATCAGACAATATCCGCCTCAACCGGATTCCCCAAGCAGATAATGCCAGCGATTTCCCAAACAGATGAAGAATTCAATTCTGGTATTCATATGACACAGGCTCACTAGAGCTCACAAAACGAAACAGAGGTGCGACAATGCCTTCAAAATGGAGAAAAAACAAAACAAAACGCTTGAGGGGCAAAAAGAGAAAACACCCATCATCTGGCAATCTGGTGCTGGGCAAAAGAGCCAGAAAGTCAGGAAGAGGAAGATGATGATGATGATCATCATCATGACCACCAGCATCACAGTTACTGAGCAAACCAGAAGGGTGATGTAACATGGAATCAAGCAGCGACTGGAAACGAAAACCTACGAACCCACAAAATTGATGTACGTATGTGGAACGGCCACCCTTGAACCCATGTGAAAGCACACAAGAATGGTTTCCAATCTACACTCAATGTTCAACGTCCCATACTGTAGTAATGCTGGGAGAGAAGGAGGAGGAGGAAGAAGAAGAAGAAGAAGAAGAAGAAGGCAATGAAAACTAACGAAAGATTGCATGGGTTTATATAGCATTCAAGTGCAGCGCAGCAAGGATCCGGCCCCACATGCATCTATCTATCGGCGTGCATCTGCATCATCCGTAACAAGCAACCTCCAACCAGAAAGAAGCTAACAGAAGAAAAGATAATAAAAAGAAAACATCTTTGCTTGCTTGTATGTATGATCCCCCCCTTGCACATCACCCACCGCACCTCTCTCTCTCTCTCTCTCTCTCTCTCTCTGTGCCAAGATCTGAAGTCGTAGCTTCTTTCTCCTTTGCACCTTTGTTTTTCTTTGCAAATTTTTTTCGTCTGTATTTGATTCGCTCGTTTATTATTGCATAACAAATTCTTCCCTCAACACCTACTGCTGATCAAAAGTTTAGAAATCACGATTTATAAAGTAGGATTCTGATCTCCCCACGTCGACGACTACTAGGTACTACCAACCTACCTCCTTTTTCCCCATCTCCCGCTTTTTCTTCCTCTTCTGTCGAGCACACGCTGCTGTGTGTGTGTGTGTGTGTGTGTGTGTGTGATCTCTACCCCAAATCTGCCGCTCTTAGAAACTGGGGTTCCCCTGAGCCAAGTTATCTCGAACTGGGGTTCTGCCCTGCGCTAAGTTATCTGGTCGTCCTTGGCTCCTGCGCCACCGCAATCTGTCTCTCTCCCAGATTTTTGCCCCCGCTTTCGCCGCCCACGAATCAGATCCCGCTCTTTCCATCCCCATCATTTGGAAATCATGGAAAGTTTGCTCAGAATCAAAATGAATGAAATGAAGCAGTGTCAAGTCGCGAGTTTCAACCAGTGTTTTCTTTTTCCTGCCTAAATGTAGCTGATTGCCGATTTTTTTCAAATTTGCTAACAAGTTGTGTTTTTTGGGGTTTTCTAATGGCCAAATTTGGACCCTTTTTTCTTCTTTTTCTTTTTGGTTGAAAAATCGTCAGATTTCTCTATGCTATTGGGTTCCAGCAATGTAACAAAAAAATTGATGGATGCCTATGGATGCCTAACCCTTTTTACTTGTGCATCCTGTTTCTAGCCAAATTTGGCTAAAGTGTCTTCTGGATGATTGCCACTTGAGCTACATCACAACAATGAAATAAAGAACCCTGGGCTTATTAACTTCACGTCAAAATGGACGCAATTGCAGCATCGTTATCATCATCATCTCCTCCTCTCAGGCTCACTTGAGAACCAGCGGCCGCCAATCCCATCTGCAATTACACCGCATCCATCATAATCATGACCCCTAGTAAGGTCCTACATTTCAGCCGTTAACATCTGCCTATCTGTGGTGACTGATTATGTCACTTTTTGGTTCACATTGGAAACAGCATAGAAGGCAGGCACTGACGTTGGTGCTCTTCAACCCGCCATTCATAATTTTCTGTATAAGCAGAGTTTGTTGCGTAATCTTTTAGTGTAATAAATTATGTTGCATTCTAATCTTCCAAACTAGAAGATTTGGTGTGTGTACTGCGTTGTTGCTAGGGCTTTACCAAGCATTTTCAGCCGTTTGATCTATGTGTATGCCTAGGCTTATGATAAGATTCGCCTGGTACTTTATTTTGGGTAAGGCCAAGGGCTGGGTATTGGGGGGACATTCCCAAAATGCGCAGGCCAGATACAACTACAGACCTGTCCTAGGCCCCTTATTGTGGGAATGGCCCCACCCTGTGGCTCTACCACTCTATACTTCATAAGTTACAAAAAGGTATTCGAAAACTTTAGTATAGCACTGCCAAAAACAATTCAGTGTATTTGGAAACCATGTTATACAACGGATTTGTTCCTGACAAAAAAACAATGCAATTTTGAAACGAAATTTCTCCCCTCGTTTCCAACACGGCCAATTCTGTTTTGAAATTGCACCACTCATCTTAAATCTTTTATGTTACAACAACAACATTTCAATGTACAACATATCACTTCAAACAACAACGAATTTCCAAAAAAATAATAATATCAAAAACATTGCAAAAGGCATAGCACAATCAAAATGCAATCAACCAAAAGGTGGACCTTTCAATCTCAAAAGTAAGTTTGTTGCCACATTAGGATCAAATATTGAAAGGGTTAGGTTGTAATTTGTAAGGTTGGAAAAATGATGACCTCTAATGTGTATCATAATATAAGGGTCATTCTCACATTTACTTATCATGTCTCTCAAAGCCGAAGACCTTTCAAAAAAATTCCAAAATTCTAGATATTGTTCAATAAGAACAAAGGCAGTAACTGATTTGTCAAAAGTATCACCAACATTGTATAAACACGTAATTGTTGTAGACTTGGACAATTTAGGTTGAATACTTGAGCTTGGTGCCATATTTTCTTTGTTAGATGGATGCATTACATTGTTGCAAATGAAGGCAAAACAAAATTAGTACCAAAATATGAAACCTACAATACTAAAAATTTGAAGGCAAAAAAACCAAAGTCAAAACAAAAACCATAACCAAAAAACATAAGAAAGGATTTGACTTACTTTAAGCTTTTTGTGCATGTTCTGCTCATGGGTAAGGGCGTCCTCATAAGTAAGAAGGTGATCTCCATTCAAGTTTCCAAAAATAATGCGTTGCAAGCACGACTTCAAATGTTTTGATCCGTTTGATCATACTTAGAAAGAAAAAAAAATCATCAAACAATAGAAAACCTAAAAGACTAGTGCAAACATAAGAAAAACCAACTATTACACTTACTTTGCATAGCTTTTGGCATCGCAATGGCCTGAAATTATCATCCAAAATTTCCTACTAGCACCAAAGCTTTTGCCATGCTTGAAATCGCAATGTCTTGCCCATTTTTATTGGTAATTTGTTTACCTTTCAAGGTTGGGATATCATTTGTCAGCTTTTTGCTTAGTTTCCCAAGGGTGTTTTTACCCACATTTGTTTTCATGAACCAAACTTGCTCTATAACATTAAACTCTTTGACCTTGGGTGTTAAAAAAAAAGGATGAAGTAAAGGAGGCCAATGCATAATCATCACTTTATACATCTTGACGACATTTAATGTAATAGTTAACTATTGTTCGATGGTGTTGCATAGAATAGTGATTAACATCAAACTTCCAATTTTTTTACTAACCTTGCTAGTACTTACAAAAAAGAAAGACAAAAAATTGAAATTTCCAAACAAAATTTAAAAAAACAAAAAAATTGAACACCAAAAAAAAAAAGATGAGAGACAAATAGAAGACATTACTTCAAAAATGGACTGAATTCATCTTCATGTAAACAAAAGTTGATATTGTTGACCATTCTCAACTCTTGGGCTCCATGGATAACAAAATTTTGCATACAATAATAGTCGAAACAAAGGTGCACACCATAAGGCAAAATTAATTGACATTTTTTTTGACTTAGCATGAACCTTTCCTCTAATAAAAAAAACACATATGATTGTGTAATACCTCCCCCAAGGCCAACAACCATAGACCTATTAATGGCTTCATTTGCAACCAATTTCACTATCTCAAAGGTGTCATTAGTGCATATGCTGAATTTCGAACCTAACTTACCAATCTTTGTAACTTGTGTATTCTTGATCGCATCATTCTACCGAGAGCACTAAATAAACTAGCTATGCTACAAACAAACACAAAAACAACATAACATTTTTTTAAAACCTAGTTCAAATAAAGAAGCCAACGAATCAAATAAAGAAGGAATAGGAAAATATTTTAATCAAAAGATAAAGCTCCCCATTAATCTTCATGACTTGCAACAAAAATTCTAACATATAATATGATAAGTAACTTAGGTTTAAAATCCTATAAATTTGCAATCGACGGTTAAGTATCCAATTTTTTATACTTTCACCATGCATTAAATGCGTTAACTACCTAAATTTCGAAGTGAATACTGCATTGACATCCACTGGCCTTCAAATTTTCCAACTCATGAAGGTCAAGATCCTTGAAACGACAGTTGATCTCTTCATCATCATCACCATCAACATTGAAATTCACTTCTTCATCAACATTATTTCCATAAACACAAGGATCGAAATAATCCTCTTGAACAAACGAATCAAACAAACTTCCAACTACATCAAAAACACCTTCAAAAAGATAATCATCTACACAATTGTTATTCAATTCTTTTAAATCATCATCAACAACAACCTGATTTACATCAGAAGCAAACAAGCTATCTACAAAATCCATTATGAGAAACTACAACAACAATCAATTAAAACAATAAGATTGCATAGGTTTACAAAACATGAGAAACACAAGTCAAAAACAAAAGAAATAGATAGAAAGGACATAACCAAAAAGAATCAAATTCCAAGGCCAAAAAACTGCCCAAAAATAATTTTTAAAATCACACATGCACACAACCAATTGGCTGACTCCAAACACTACAATCTTAATTTATTTTGAGATGTAAAGAATGATTCGAAGATGATAAACTCTATCACCATCAACTACATTAAAAAAATAATAACACACCAACCATCTAATATCCAACACCACTTTGAAAATAAATAAATTGATTGGAGATCATCGACACTTGCAACACGATGAATAATAATTAATTAATTAAAATTTAGGAAAATAAAGTAAGGAAAAAGAAAATGCATAAAAAGAAAAAGTAATGTTAGCAACAAAGAAAAATAGTGGCAATAAAATCAGTAGAGTTCCATGATCCACTTAACACAGGCCTCATAGTCTGTGGCAAATGCCAACTTTGCCAAAATTAATTTAATTTTGGCAACTTTCTTTGGGTAATTTTGGCAAAATTGGTAGTGTGTGTATTTTAACGTCAGAAAGTGAATTTCAACGGTTGCCGCCATTGTTTGCAGCGTTTTGACGTTTGGAAATTCAATGGGCACATAGAGTGGAGAGCCTATTTGTCATTTGTAGCCAAAAAGCTTGTTAGAGGATGGCTATTGCTTGCACTAATCATCTTGAAGAACTCTCAATATTATAGTCCTAAGTATATATTGAAAACCAAAACTGAAATTCAAGTTCAATGCTTTTTCCTTGGCATTTATGTATGTATGTATGTATGTATGTGTTGCTTCTTCATTAATCTCCTTATTAGAACTACAGAAAAACATTCAAATGCAATCAGCACTTTTGATGAACCACATGCCTTCATAAAATACCAAACCAGTTCAGATCAAACTTTAAAATCATAACTATTGCTACCAGTAAGTGTTACACCAATACCTAGATTTATACCTAGATTGACATTTAATTTGCAAAATTTCTTGATCTACAGGACTTGACTTCAAGATATATAGGCCTGATTGGTCTATCCAAAATATGATACATGCCCAACATTGATAAATACCAATTCATTGATTGGCTCTAAGAACGTTTAGCAGCTTTAGCTACACCCTGTAGGTATGGCAGTTCTTAAGCGGCTAGCCGTTAAGTCATAAACTCAGACATAAAGACAACCACTTAATTTTGGCAACTTTGAGTTTTTATTTTTGGCAAATTTGGCATCTAAAAATAGAATGCCAAATTTTATGAGGCCTGATCTACACACAATATCCTTGCCTTGGGAGGCAAAGCCAATAAAAGACCATTAGCCCTGGATAAAGGAGAACACCTATTTAGGAACCATTCGGAGCAACTTTTTGTGTTTGTCCCAGGCGCATGTAAGGAAGGTTGCTCCAGAGTCCAGAGGAACACATAATTGTCGGTCCACTATCAACTTTTGGACAGCTGGTCCTGGTGTTGGGTTCAGGTTTTTTTTTAATGTTGTGAAATTTCTCCACTTGGCAAAAACAAGAAAGGGGCGTGGGGGCGGGGGCGGCTGCGACTTTTAGAAAGGATCTTTTGGAGATAAAATGGCCCAAAGTTGCCATATTTCATGGAGAAAAAAAAAAGTTGAATTCACCGTGTTTAGACCACGGGTTCTTGCGTGTTGCCAGTACATAGGGGTTTGAAAAAAGCTCTACTTTTTCCTCTGACCTCTAGCCAAATTTGGGTAAGTCCTCTTGTGGATGATCACCACTCCACCCACCTCACAACATTGAACCCTGATTGGGTTGGAGACTGATTTTGGCTGGTATGAGTTTGGAAGTAAATGGACTCAATTTTTATTGTTGGGAATTGATTGTTTGAATTTTTTCTTCAAAATTCATGTGGATGATTATTTAGCTAAAAATTAAAAATTAAAAATTCATTAAATTCTCTTTAAAATGCAATAGATCCAAATTTTCTTAATTCTAGAAAATATTTTAGAAAAATAAATCTTAACAATTTTTACAACCTTGTCATTCCACTAGGTTCTATATGATAATGTAAGGGAGTTCTAACTATCTTAATTTGCTCAAATAAAATGAACTTAGGTTCTTTAAGTACAATGGTAAGAGGATGATTTCAATGGGACAATTTTTAAATTAAAAAATTGATCAAAAAAAGTTCCTATTAACGGTCAAAAATCAATCACCATAGCTTGCAATTATCCTTTATTCTTGTGATATGTGCAAATCGTAAAAATAAAATCATGTAGAGATCATAACATCAAGAGGTTCCCATAATTGGTAACAAGTAACCAATTTAAATAAGGTTTAAAAAAATAAAAAGAAGAAAGCGAACAAGAACAATCTAAGAAAACGAACAAGAAAATTGAAACCCTTATTCTTTTTCTTTTTTTTTCCTTCCTTCTTCTTTTCTTCGTTCTACTTTTCTTTTCAAAATAGCTTAAAAGATTTTCTTTTAAAATGCAAAAACACAACTTTACAAAGAAAAAACCCCTTTACTACTACAAAAATTGATTTGAAAGAACAACAACAAACGTAGTAGAGCTCCAAAAGTAAATTTTAAAAAAGATGATGAAAAAGTAAATCCATTCTTCTTGTTATTCTTCCTTTTTTTTTTCTATGACAAAAGAGGGAAGAGAAGATTAAGCATATTTCCTTCTTCATTTTTCTTCTTTTGTTGCGACCATGGCCACAACTTTTTCTCCTTCTTCCTACACCCTAAAAAAGTTTCCAAAACAAATTGTAGCAAGCAAAAGAGAAAGAAAGAGAAATTATCTCTCCACAAAAACGTTCCAAATGTTAGATAACTTTTCCAAGTTGCATGCAAAAGCTCCCCCACAAAAAAGAAGTTAATCTTGGAACATGATTTGTCATGAAAGTTCAACCTTGAAAAGGTTCACAATGGAAGCAATGGGGAGGGATGGTGGGAAGGGAAAACGTGGCAATAGTAGGAGGTTGAAGAGGGTGGGTAGGTAGGGCAAGAATAGGGGACAAATAAGAAAGAACCAAGGTGGAACTCACCGCAATGAAAGTTGAAGTTCAGCCCAAACTACACTAGGACATGTTTTTTTGGATGAAGTGTTTGTAAATGTTGGGTCACATGGGCCCAACATGCCCACTAATTTGCAAAGAGAATTCCCATGAACCCAAAGTATGACCATAAATCACACATTCACAAAAAAAAACACAAATTAGCAAGCAACATCTTGAAAGAGGTTTTTTTAAAAAAAAACTAGGGTTACAAATACAAACTACGAACTCTATTCCATGTAAATTATACTTCGCATGAAACTAGAACCGCCAACACTAGACTACACAATGGCATTCAATAGTTATGGCATTCACAACTATTGTAATAGTTGACATTTTAGCTAGAAGATCTTATTAGATGAACTTAACCCTTAATGGACAAGTGGAAGGAGGTAACTGTAACCACATAACCACCAAAGTCATTAAAATGTTGGAATTTTAAAAATTCAACCTGGCAGAATTGTAAGAAACTTCAAGTTGAATCTTTTGGTTTTTAAAAAAATAAATTGGCTAAGGAATGGAAAATACCCACAATTGAAAATGCTATGGACCAACTTCAAATTTTTGCAATTTTGGAGAATTTGATTAAGCTACCATGCTTCATACATAGGTGACAAAACATTATAAAGTAGATAAAAGGCATTCATATGAGGTTAGTGAATAAGAATTTGTTTCATTTGCACTTGGGATGAGGGAGAAACAAATGGTCAAAGATGCACATACAATGGGCATTAATACAATCAAAGAAAGCTAACATTTTGTGATAGTTTTTGAGCACTTGATTGATCATTCTTACCCCATTCCATGTTTCATTATGTGTTACAAAACTTGGGATGTTGGAGTTGTTAAACCTTTGTTTCACACTACCCAAGATCAGAAAAAGTTCTAACAAAGTTTGAGACATAGGAATGGGACATCAAAAAGGTTAGTGAGAAGGAATGGTGTATTTTTAACAATGTAGGCATGTTAGAATTTGGCTACTAGGAGTTTAGGTAGGAATAATAGATGGCTAGCCAACCATATTGGTCCATTGTGACATTTAAGGGTTAAAAGTCATGAGAACTAATGGAGTATGCAAAATCCCTAGACATATATGAACCTTGGTGATGGTTTAAAGATGCATTACAAGATGGTCCCAATTTTTTTAAAGTTGAAATAATAAAATCCCCCACTTTCTTATAGCCATACAACTTATAAATACCCATGAGCCCTAGACCCAACTTGGGTAGCCCTTATTGAACTATAAACCACTTAAAGTTAAAATTAATCCTTAGTTCATTGTATTGACCTATTGGTAAATAGATCTTCAACTATTATTTGTTGAAATGTTTCAACTATATGCAAAAGTTCTATAGCAACAAATTCCTCCCCTTAATTTCTTTTGTGAGCATCTTCATTTGTTGTGTAATCATCTTCATTTTCTTGCCATGTTGTTGATGCTTGTTGTAACATATATTTTTGAGGATCAAATCGTGTTCACTCCTTTGGGGTTGAAAGGCCATATACTTGTAACTTTAAATTTACACTTGATGTTTTTCTTTGTGAATGATTGCTTACTATATTCATCTAGACATGGTTATTTTTTTTGGTTCCATGTGATTGTTGTTAACATGATTATATATGCAACCTTTTAAAATATTGTTTTAAATGATTTGAATGAAGATACATCTAATGGTTGTAAAACATGTGATGTGTGGGATGATAAAATGATCATGTTTAACCTAAATTCTTGTGTATATTCTATTTCTTTTGAGGTGACATTGTTGTCATTCCCATCTAGAACTAATAAAAGCCTATTGATGAGAAACACTCCACTTGTAATAAATTTTTTTAACAAAAATAGAACTCCTTGAACAACAAAAAAATCATCCAAGCTTTCTTTTGGATTGTTATGCAAATCTTTAATTTACAAAGTTTAATGTAATTGTACCATAATCTCTCTCTTTAAAAAACGTAGAACCTTGGCATATTACCTCCTTACAACATTTATTGCATAGTTTATAATTAACTATTTTCGAAACTTAAAGATGGTGTTATAAACTATATATGATATTTTCCTAATCAAAATCCTTGCCCTTATTTGTCTACAAACTTGAATTCTAGTTTTATTTGAATTCCATATATGATTTGTAACATAATTGTGCCAAGTATATAATGATTGCAAGTTGGTGTAGAGAGAATTGTAAGAAGTGGGTGTCAATCCTTATGTTCTATAAACTTCCAATCCTTCTACTTAGTGGATGTTCATTTATGAGTGTTTATGCTTGAATGAATACCATAAGCTATTGCATGGTATCCCATCCTAGAATGGTGCAACTCTTATTTGTGTGAGTTTTCCAACCTTGATCTTTAGCTATTGTAGGCTTATGGGGAATCTACATTTTGCATAGTTAAGGTGCATGTAATCATTACATCATATTTTTCTTTTGTAAACACACCTCATATCCCCATTTTTTAAAATCTTGTTTTGACATTTACATGATTAAAAAGTGATTGAGTTCAACAGGATGTTCCATGACTTGTTAAACATTTAAAAATAATATGTTTTTTATCAACAACATCCATTGTTGCTTCTAATGTTTCATTTGGCCACATGCCTCTTTTGTTTATTGTAAGGATTTGATTCAATTACAATGTTAATCTTTTGGTCTTTAATTTAGGAACAAAGGGCACAATTTCCTTGTTTACTGTTTTTAAATCCAACATGTTTCATTCTCACTTTGAGGCATAATCAAATTCATAAATATTTGGTTCTTCTTTGACACACCCCTAAGCTCCTTGATGGACTCAACTGCGAATCCAAAAGTGGGGACAATGGAAGGAAAAGGATTAAGGCACATTCCCTAGCTTGCAGCACTTCGAAAGTAAAGGGGTGTGCTAGAGCTTCGGGATGGGGAATAAGAAGATTAACAAGCAAATCAATTACTCATATAGACCTGCACAAACCAAACAACAAATTGGTTAACACGTAGCTGAAGCACTTTTGGTGCACAAACGAGCCATAAGCAAACACAGATTCACAAGATTCACCGTGGTTTGGACTTGGGGGAAGCCATCACCTTTCCCCTTATAGTATTCTTTGTGCTTGGCCATGGGGCCAACACCCAAATGTCATTTTATCTCTGGACTCCCAAATGGGAGTCCCAAAATTCCCAAAATTGGGACTCTCGCAACTTTGGAGTCTCATAATTTTGTGTGCAAACCTCCAATTGAGGTGAGGTCTAAAGCAAAGTTATAGTCTTCATTGAGAACTTTTCAACGGTATGTGGCATGCCACCTGCATGCAAGGAAATCAGGGAGATTTTCAACTTTTAGTGGTCGGGAGTCAAATTGACAATTTGACTCCCGACCCTTCTTTATGCCATAACTTGTGTTTTAAGTATCCAAATGGGTCATGCGAACCCATTTTAGACATCTTCGTTCTAAGAGCTTTCTAATGATATAAGGAATGTTTCAATCTCATGGGTTTTGACCCTTGCAATTGTTCTCTAAAAATTTGGGAGTCCATTGGGACTCCAACTCCCAAAGTGGGAGCTCACTTGGGAGTGTGGGGGTTCATTCTTTCACACTCTCCCACACTCTTTCACACTCCTGGGAGCATGAAATGTGACTCTTGGGCTTCACTCTTGGCTCACACCTTTGCAAGCCCTTGTTTTGGTCGTGAGCCCAAGGTTAGGATTGCAACATTCTTAGTCACAACCTCTAGGAATTTGATGGTGTGTGTTTTGGCCCAATTAATGGTATTTATTTTTTCTCTTGTATATATAACTCAAGAATTTAGAAAATGTAGTAAGTTAATTGGAAACATTGTTAATATTTGTTCAAATAGTGTTATAATATAGTTGATCATGAGAGTATAAAAATTTATAAATTCTTCTCATGTTAAATCAACATCTTCTATTGATGTGTAGGCTATAAAAATAAATATATAGGGAGGATTGATATAATTTAGCTAATCCTTTGTTCTTTCACTACACCAAAATGTGGCATATATTAGAATTATCCATACAATAACCATGTTTTCACCTTGTGTTTTGGGCCTCTTTTCACCCCCTATCCCATATTTCAATGGTATCCACAAAGTAAAGAAAATTTTATTAAATCTCAATATGAAATGTTGAAATTCAACATTTAATGCACAAGGTTCAAAAATAATTATAGTAGTAATACAAATAGGAGCATGAAAACATGTAGTAATAATGGAAGCACTCAAGAAAAATGAAAGATAGGATGAAACTTAATTTTTCACAAAAATTGATGTTTTTTCTTAGTTTGACCCCTAGTTGAATGCTAATGTATTTTTTTGCAAGTTCTTTTTTTAATCTCACCTTGTGTATGACCAAACTTTAAAGTTTTGTTGTTTTGTTTTCCTTACTTTATAGATAACTCTATTACTTCACATATTATTTTATTTTTAATAATTTAGGTCACATATTAGTACATGACTATGTAGTACAATTAGATTCATGGTTTATGCCCATAATAATAATTTTCATCATAGTAATTTATGCCATTAATCACGTGACTTTTATTATTACATTTGACAAATATAATTGAATAATAAATATTTATTAACCTATGAAATGTCAACACATGTTTAAACATAATAAAACCACATTGACAATCTATCTACCTACTTATTAAAATAGCTTATGAACCTTGTGTCTATTAGAACTTTAAACAACGTAGGTTAGCCTACAAAATTAAATTACCTATTCGAATAGCTTCAGATCAAATACAATTTACAAACCTAAGTAAGAAGCTTAAGTAGGTATGTAGGTAGGTAGGCCTAAATAAGTAGAAAAATAAGATCTTTTTTTGTTTTCTTTTGTCACAAGCCTTTAATAAGCTTATCACAAGTGGTATTTACATTTGGGTGAACCCATCCTTGGGTGTTACCACTAGGAACCACCTTTTTGTTAAATGTTTTCACAATTATGGATTATTATTTTTTCATGTTCATTAATTGCATGGTCTAATATATGGCTTGAAGTCTATTTGGGAATTTTTAAAATTGGAAAATTCTTAATTTTAATATTCTTAATTAAAATGGCCCTTTTAAAAATCGATAGCCTAACTTTGGAAATTCATAACTAAATCATGTTTAATCAATTAATTGCCAAATAAAAACCTAAAAATAAAATGACCTCCAAATTACAGTAGGAAAAATTTTCTTTAAAATTTTCATAAATCATGTTCCAAATTTGTGTTCCTAACCAAAAAAATTCAAGGAAAAAAAAAAGTGTTATGTTCTTGAAACTTTTTCCAAATGCAATGATTAGGAACATCAAAATACACAATATTCTTAATATTATTGAGATTTCAAAATCGATGAAACTTAATAAATCTATTCAAAATACAAAAAATATGAAAATGTTCATTTAAGTGTTTCCTATGACTTTTCAAATTTTGATGGGTTGAAAATGAAGGTGTGACATTCCTAGTGATACCACCCAAGGATAAGACTACCCATTTTGAATATATTTAGTGCATGTATTGTGTGTGGACTAATTTTCTTTCATTTACTTATATTGTTTACAAAATTGAATTTGTTCACAAATGATATGGATCCATAAAATCAATGAAAGGGAAAAAATATAACATTATCCCACATCATCCTTTGTCCCATACAAAGGTAGTCAACTTTAACCATTATTATCTTTTTCATATTTTTTTGGGTAAATAAACCTATTTAAAATCAACATGGATTTTTTTTGGAATGAAAAAATATATAAAATTAAATATTAGATTTTTCCACCTTTTAAACATACAATGAATCAATAAAAGTTGTGTTATATTTATTTAAATATTTAAATATAATTTAAAATTAAAATATGTAATTTATTACAAATATAATATTATGTAAATTTAATAATATTATGAATTCACAAAAATTCCATATTTGAAAAGTTTATGTAATATTTATTTTGAAATATATTACCATGTACCATTAGATCCAAACTAGGCTCAATTTTGTGGATTTAATCCTACACCAAAAGTTACATAAGACATTATGATACATTATAAAATCCATTACATCCAAATGACAATATATAATATCAATGCATTATGTTTTAAAAAGTGAGTGGGAGTTTTCAATTTGCAAATATGAAACCCCCATCAAGGTTTTTGAATTTGAAAAATTGGTCAAACAAGGTCAATGGCACGCATAATAATGTTCAAAATAAGATTATAGTCATGTATAGTCATATAGTCATGAAAGTGACAGAGTTTTAATGCATATATTACTCCATGACTAAATTGGGACACTAGTTGTATATGTTCAAGTCATGGATGCCACATTTTGGTATAATGTCTTGAATTTCCTTGATTTAACATGTTAAATTATAAAATGTTGAATCCAACAATAATCCAAGTATATCTTGAACCTTTGGTTGTAAATATGACCTATGGTTTTTGTCTTTATTTCCAATGGTGATCTCTTTTCTATGTGTTCTACTTTCACTTTGAAATTTGGTATTTGCAAGAAATTTACATTTGAACCTTGCTTTGGTTATTCTACCTATTTTACCATTTCCTTACAACCTATTTTCTATCAATAAAATTTCAAACTTGACGTCTCTTCTTCTACATGTTTTATTGGTAAATTTGAATTGTCACTTATTCCTATATTTCTTAGCATTATAGCACTAGGACATAATAATTTAAAATATAGTTGAAGGTACTCTTCTATTCTAGCTCATAAAAAGGACATACTTGAAAGAGAATTCAAATTAAAAATCAGTTATTCATTTGATTTCAGCATAGGTTTAAACTTGATTTTGTGCTAAGTTTTTCTTGAAAAACACACACAAGTACTTAAAATACTTAGTAGGAATTTGCAAGGGACCCTCATTTGGAATACTAATAAATGTGCTTCTTTTGAAGATTCAAAGATTTTATGTCCTTTGGTGATTTTTTAACATTGTATTTTTTTATTAAGGTATAAGGTATATTTATCAGCAATTGCATGCCCTTTAACGTGAGAAACAAGCCTCAATAATAAAACACCCTCTTTAGATTTGTTGGTGTTACTTTGTGAAAATGAGTTCAACCCACCCTTAAATAAAACATTGCCTTTGAAAAAATCACTTGCATTTTTTTTTAAATTATTTCAAAACACACCCATAACCAAAGGTTCAAAACTTGACTAAAGTATTTTTCACATTATTTGTTTTCAGCTATATGCATGAAAATGTGTCATTCCTATTTCATCACCAAACATATTTAGATGTAATGATAGTTCTTATCTTTTGAATATTAAAATTTTCCCATTGCCCATAATGACACCCAAAAAAAGCTGTATATGTAGTAGGGGAGTAAGGAAGGTGGGATCAATTTTGGATAAAGAGTCAGGAGAAGTCATGATGCCTGCGGAAGTAGAGGAGGTGTTTTCTCTTAAACACGAGAAGATGGACATCTATGAGCAATGGATGGTGCATCAAAGACAATCAATAGTTGTGATGGCAATGAAGGGTGAATTTGTCGGGTTGTTGAGGCATATTGGGGATGCAGATTCTTATGTGGTGGTGCAGGCAACCAGCACCTTCGTGCTAGAAATCTCCCCCACCCCAGTTGTGTTTACAAAACCCACTTGGGATTAAGGTCTTTTGTTGAGTTCAATCCCGTTCCCTTCAGCCATGGGTTAATCAAGGAGGTGCAGATTCTCGAGGGCTGTGTGCTTAAGGTTCATGTCTGAGAGATTTTCAAAGGGAAAGGTACTTCACAAATATGGTTACACTAGCTTACGTCTGTTTGGTGACAAGCTCAAAGGTAGGCTTAAGCACTCTAGCCCTATTTGGCATTTGCTTAGAGGCATTGTGATCTGGACTTTTGGATTAAAAGGAATGATTCAGTGTTTAATCAGAAGCAATGACCCCCACACAAGGCCGAGTCTAGGGTGTGGGTTCATCTCTTGGAATATGCTAGGCCGGCCTGCACACAAGGCCCGAGTCTATGGTGTGGGGTCATCTCCTGGAGTATGGTAGGATTGCTTGGAAAGAGGATCTACTTAGAATTGGCAAGTCACCTTACAAACAAGATTCTTTACTGCTTGAATTTGATAAGCTCTGGCGTGTGAGTCATTTCACGCGCTATGGAAATGGAAATGAAATTCTGTGGTGTTTGCGACGTCCCAAGTTTGGGGCTGTTAGATGAAAGATGTTTGCTGCCCCAGGCCACCTTGGGTGTTGGCCAGTGGAGGGTAAGTGTAAATACACATATGCCCTTGGTGTAAAAAAACATAAGTGAGAATGATTTAGACTTAAGCTGCGTGGCATTAAAATAGTTTTTTTTCATTTACTCATGTAAATGTTTTTGACAAGTGTCAGTATATATATCATATACCCTTGGTGAATATATTTCTTTGCAATCCACATTAATCAGTCATAGGTTTCTCCCAAAAAATATTTTTTACTTTTTATTTTTGTAACGGGCCACTTTGGTCAGCTCTTCACAAAAATTTACACTTACCCTCACAGAGAGGTGGATGAGAGGTTTACATACATGGAGTGTAAATAAGTTTCAAATTTTACATGGAGGGTATGCCTAAATTGGTATACACATGTTGACCCTTCCAAGAATTGAACCTTACACCTTTGAAGCACATGAAGTAGTCCTCTCCATTTGGTTTATTGTCCTTGAGTATCAAATTCTTGAAATATTCAGATTGGGGTTGCTGGGCCCACTTTTTTAATTTAAATATTTTGACAAAATCTGCTGATTTTCAGCGGAAAGGTACAGTAATGATGCACCCAAATGTTTTTGGAGCAAACCATTATAACGTGTCAAGAGCGTATGTCACATTTCCAAAAGCAGAAGGTAGACTCACTCATTATGTTGGCTAGCAGCAGTAATTTTTGTATATGTGAATTTTCATTAAATTTTGACTTGAAAAATATTTTTCAACTAAAGCCTTTTTTCTTGGCTATCAAAAGTTAAAGATCACTTGTTTGTTTCATTAGGTGAATGACAAGGATTATGTTAGTTTTGTGAGGAAAATGTTGTTTCGAGGCTAGCTTTCAACTCTAGGATTTGTGGAGAGGGCCTATATGACATTCAACCTCTAGAAGGTAATTGTTTGCATTTTTTCCCTTGGTGAAGGTTGGGATCATCAAAGAACATGATTTAGTACATATTGGGGCTTTGTTAGACATCATTTGAACACCATTGATGTCGCCATAACTTGGGGTATCCATTCAATTGGCTAGTCACTAGTAGAAACACTTCTACATTAGGGGTTGATGACCATGTGGCATGTACGTGTGCCATTGTAAATCTTCTTATCACCTAGGAATCACTTAAGTGCATGAGTAACTTTGTCACCCTCTTCACCCCAAGGGTTGATGTGAGGTAGTGGAGGGATTTCTATGCTTGAATATGGTCCTTGAACAATCTTTGCAAATTGTTGAAGAAAGTGGGTGACATTGAAAGATGGAATTTGTCTCCATGGGAATGAGAAGCGAAGCTTTTTTGAAATACCTATAATCACCATTGCTTGGCCTCTAGATTTCCATTGCCATTTAGTCCCTAATTGAAGGTCATAGTAGCCAAGTCATTCACCCCAAAAAAATTGATTGCCACTTGTGCACTACTCCCAAAAATATTGGAGCCATATTGGCCGCTTTCTGAAAATTAAAAAGAGCCCCTCATTTCTAGTTATGCAAAGGAGTTTACATGGAAAAATAGCCCAAATTTGACAGAAATTGATTAAATTTTTTTCCAGATTGCCACATTTTTCTAATCAATTCCAGCAAGTACCCAAGAATAAAAGGATCCCAGTATTTTTTTTACTAACTTACATATCTATTATGTTGTTCCCTGATCACCTCTTTGGGTATGGCTCAAAATAAATTTTTTTCCCTGAAATTTGGTGATCTTTTCCAGAAAGAAAAGGAATATTGCAATAAAATATAGGTCAAAAATGTTATGTTAGTGTTATTCATATTAATTAGTTGGGGGAAGCGTTCCAAGTTCAGAATTAGCAACGAGACTCTTTAACTGGCCCATCACAAAAGTTTATTAACGCTTTGAAGACTCCCCAATGTAAAACATATTCACTGAAAACATAGAATCATACACTGAAGTGCATATATTAGCCCACCTCTAATAGGTTCCAAGAGGACAACGAAGGGCAAAGCATTAGGGACAAAGAGATCCTATTGGGAACATGTTGGGAACCCATTGAGAACTTGGTGGGAGCACATTGGGAACAAAAAGGATCTAAAGTTAAACCGCCATTGCACTCCAGGATTCAGGAAGCTGATGCAGGATTGAGCTCAAGCTGGTTGATGCGAATGACAAAAGAATAGTTATATGATGGCCAATTTTCTCAAGGTTTTTCCTTGTCATGTCTCTCCCAATGAAGTTGCATATTCTTTGCAAACAACTTATATCTATGAGTTCAAGTGGGTTGTTGTTGTGTAAGGTTGGGTGACCTAAAAATTAATTACAAGGACCAATTCTTTGATTAAAGCTTTCACTCATTTCCTTTTTCTACTCAATGAATTTGCATATTCTATAAAAGCAAGTTACATCTTTTTTCTTCTTTTTTTTTGACACAAATGAACAACAGCTTACATCTTTGAGTTTGTGCAAGACAAATATATGTTACATCTATTGTAACAAAAAAGAAATGGTGCTCGAAACTGAAATAGACAAACTATCTATGTTTTACAACCAACACCAAACTTAAAATTACTTTATTAACACGAAGATAAAAACAACAGGTTCCAACATAAAAACCCAAAGCTTGGGCCAAGTTCAAAACTCAAGAATCAAATCCTTGTCTTGTTGTAGCAATTTTCAGAGCACATGAATGTAATGTCATTCTAGATCCATTAACATTACTGATGAACCATCACCAATTACTATACACTTCATGTTTGAGAAAAACAACACATTTTAATTTATGAAGACCAACTAGAAATCAAATCCCTCAATGTCCATTCAGTCCTTTGAAGTGCTAAATTCCACTCCTCTATTATGCAATGCATCCCATTTAGGTTCAATCTCTCAATGATCTCGAAACATTAATCTCCCTTCCTATCCATATTGTTGTTCAATTGTGTCATAGTTTTTATGCAAATGGTGATTACTAGGTTTATGCAAAACCACTACAAAATTGGGCAAGAATGTTCATATGAATCCAAGGTATAAACTTGGCTTTTCAAATTAGTGAAGACCTGAATTTTTCATCACACTTTGCTTCAACTCAGGGATACCTCATATGGGCTCCTCATGTTCACCACTCCACAAAACTAGCCACACAGATTCGACTAAAACCCTTGGATACTTCCGAAACAAATGTAGTGTTTCTACATGCCCAACTTTTTACAAGTTGAACCACTTCATTCTATCATCATGTTTCAATTCCAACTCTTCATGCAAAACTTTGAAATACATTGTGCATTGTCACTAATTAGCTACTAGTGCAATGGAAGAAAATTCAACAACTACAAACGTAACAAAAAGACTAAACATTTCATATACAACCAGGTTGATAACTTAGCTCTTCAATCCACCTTTTATCTGCAATTGCACCATCTTCCTTTTCCACTTTTAAAAGCTTCATCAATGTAGTTCCATCTTCCACCATCAATAGTTTTGTTGAAATAAGTCCTACATTACACACAAACAACAAACTAACCTTCTTTCCCTCATATGCCCTCTTCAAGTCCTTACAATGCTGGATAATTTGGGGAAATAGACAACAATAGAATGTTTTCCACAATCTCTATGCATATCTACATTTTGGGCATGGTTTTTTCTGATTATTCTATTTCTGATTGGCATTTGCAATGGGCACTATGCATTTCATGTTCCTTTAATGTCTCCGCATTGATAGGCAGGCTTTTCCAATTTCTAACAAGCAAATGTTAGCAAAGGAGCATCGGCCCCAGTTACTCAAGTGTAGGGCAAGGCCCCAGAGTTGGAGCATAGGATAATGCAGGTGTCAATTCCAGCCCCACATTTTGTGGAATGATCCATGCCTTGGCCTTATTTATCATAAAGCATGAGGCGCACATATGAGATTAAACATACCTAGATCGCAAGGCAAGGAGGCCTCTTACACTTACTTAGTAGGTGCAACATAGACCTTACACATGTTTTTACATCACTATTACTATTTGTGAGGTCATCCATTGCAAGATTATAATTTCACCCCCAAATTCTCTAAGCCAAATGTTGTAGGCTGTGAGGGCAAGGTCCCACAAACACCTTAAATCAAATATCTTGCAACGACATTAAATTTAAACTCTAATGAACATCTTAAGCCAAAAGTCTTATGAACACCCTAAGTCAATATAGGCCTTGACAATAGGCCCAAAGTCCCATGAACACCTTGAGCCACACAAGCAATCACACAAATTTTGTCACCCTATATTGACATGTCTGAGTACACTAAAAAAGTCCAGATGGGTCTGGAGGGCACACTACGGCCTATAATTTTCCCTCTACATTGCTTGGGTGCATGGTTTCGGGTGTGTTAGGTTTGAAGGTGAGCATTATGTTTTTGTAAAGCCCCCTTCTTTTTGGATCCTTGTACTGAAAATATATCTTTCTGTGGTTCTGTGGGAATCTTAAGTGTATTAAGTAGATGCCTTTGTTGCACTAATTAAATGAAAATAAGAAAAAGAAAACAATGCAGCAGAAAGAAAAAAAATTGTTGCAATATTTATGTGTGCCAGTGTTCTTTTTAAGGATTTTGTGATATAGCCCAAGTGACGATCAGCCAGAAAATAATTTAGCCAAAATTGGCTACATTACCAAATATGAAAGTTACAAAACAAGATCCTTCTATATTCCTCACTACCTATTGGAACTTATCATAAAAATCGAGTGATCTGGAAAAAGAAAGTCATAGATTTGTCAAATTTGGTCCATTTTTTCCATGAAAAATCCTTTGTATAGGTCAAAATAATATTTTGCAGCTTTAAATTTGGCAAAAAATTCTCCCATGTAAAAAACACTAGCACTGCCACTTAATGCTTACCTGCATTAACTACCCACCTTCTGCTTAATTAATTGAATGGAGATAAGAAAAAAAAGAGTGAAATAAAAGGATATTGTTTCGTGATGATCTTTACACCAGCTAAAGCTCTCAGACTAAGGCACTGGGACCAGGGCATTACCAGAAACAGGGCCTGCCTCAGCTAGTGTAAAAGCCTGCCCTAATTTCTGGTAGTGTACCTATTTAGACGACCATTGTCAGGCCCAAGAACTCAGCGAGGATCTTCCCAAAATGGAAGAAATATTCTAGAGTGGAAGCTCAAGGCCTCTGAAAATTAGGGTTAGTTTTTAACTATGCAGAAGGGTAGGGCACTCAGCCCTTCTCTGTTTTTTGTCCGTGCATGTCACTGGGGCTAACTGCCCTGGTGCCTAAGCACCTCAAAACAAGGAAGGGCCGCTCCGGCCCTACCCTTCTCAGAGGCAGGCCCCTTATTTAGGTGTTGGCGTAGTCCAAGGGCTTTATCCTACTCGTCGCCAGTAGAAGGCACCTGACTGACTGCACTGCCTTCAGTCGACACGTGCAGAGATACAAGTCTTTCAGGTGGCAAAAACAATGACGGGTCCTCGTGGCATTGAGACCGAGGGTCCTCGTGGTCACGGCCCGAGGCCTCGTCACTCCCTTCCCAAATACCCTCGTCCATTGCATTCAGCCTTCGCTAAACATTCCAATTTTGCGTCTTCCGATCGGAGCGATACCAGTCGACGCCAATTACCTCGTGGATTAGAAGGAATTGATCTGGTTGTTCTCTGTGTGCGTGTTTTTTTTATCTGAGAGTTTTTCGATCGGAACAAGTCGTTGCAGACGGACACGCCCCGGACAAGACGTCGAGGAGCTTCTTCACTTGCCTGATTGTGCGTCCCGGAGATCATCTGGTAAGTTGCTGTAATTGTGATCCATTACGATCTTTGACGCGCACAGAATCCCTGTATTGATCTTGGTCAGATGTTTTCTTCTCTTCCGCCTAGTTAGATTTTCAGCTGGTTAACCTGCCTGCCCTCATCGAACCGCCAATACTGCGTTACTATCATAATAGAGGAAGCTTGATCGACAATCTGCCATATCTGCAATTTGTTTTTTTATGGATCTGCCATCTTAGTTACCGTAAGAGCTGGATCCGTTTGCTTACGTGCTTTAGTGCACTTCCGGTTGTTGTGATTAGAATCACATCGAATTTGTTATTGCGGCTGGCTGCATTCTATTCAAAAGATCCAAGCGAAATAGAAACATAGAGATCATTTCTTTTGTAGCAAATTTTCGGATGCAATTCTTGACTTCGAGGCTTTGCATGCCCGAGATTTATTTGAGAGGAACTAATAAATCAATACGATGACCGATGCTTGATGCAAATAGTTGAACATTTTATGATTTTCGCAATAAACTCCTCTTCTCTGACGAATGTGCGCTTGTATATCAGACGCAGGAAAGGAAGGATGCAGGGAGTACAGGGAAACGAGTCACGGCCGAAACCGGATGCATCCGAGATGGAGTCAGAAAGTGCACAGCAGATGCGGACGGCGGGCTTTCATAGGGCGCAGGCAGAGGAATGGCAGAAAAAGGGGTTCGTGGAGAAGCTTCAAACCACCACTAACAATATCAAGGACGCAACTGCTGAACAGATGGACAAGATGGGAGAAGCCTTGAAGAATTCATCGGCGACTTCAACTGAAAAATAGAGCACTCTTGATCCTCATGGAAAGAAAGGGTAAAACCTTAACAATACTTGTATAGAATGAGATCGATGTGGACGAGCTGTTCCATGTATATACCAGCAGAAAAGGAAGACAATACAGACTTCTCAGGATCATTCTGTATTTCGTTTGTTTTGGGATGCACTGGACAGTACACTTGAGATCATCACATAATTACTAAATGAAAGCAATGAGTAATTTTGTGGTGGAGGAATTTGTTGCTGTTGCTGCTTGGAAGAATTTCCATTTCAGGCAGAAAACAGGAGCTTGCATTGAAAGGAATATTGTCAATCTTTTTTAGTATATTCAGATAGCATGTTCTACACTGAAATTTGACTTCTGAGAAATTGCTAGGCATTCTGTTCCATAGAGGTGTGTCTTGTTCCCGTTTTTCCAGCTGTATCTTCTGTTTTCTTGCAAATTTGGCAGCTTTTTACATGGTGTAAGGCTCTGAGTTGAGGGCATTGCCAGAACCGGGTCCATGCTCAGCTACCACCTTGTGCAGCCCCTCCTTCTGGTAAGGCCCTTGATCGTCCAGGAATGCCCTCAACCGAGGGCCTTACCCTACACATTTGACCATGTCAAGAGTGCAAAATTGTCTGCCACTTAGCACTCAGTTCGATTAATGTGAGACACAACACATATTATAAGCTGAATAGTCATCATCCATGAGAGCTAGAGACAGTGGTAGATAGTTGTGTGGGGAGTAGGCTGCTGCATGTCTGAATGAAGTAAGGAAGACTCATCCATAGGTGAAGTGAATCCCTGTACATGAATGGGCTTCAATTGTCATACTACATTCTTGGGTCCTTAGTAGCAAAATTATTTGTAGGGTAATGCCATGGCATCAGGGCCACACACCCTGTTTGAACAGTGGGTAGAGCCTGAGGTCTGAGGTGTCATACCCTACTGTCTGCCCAGAAATTACCCAGCATAAGAACCACATGCATGATTTTCACAGCAAGCTATCTTCTCTTGAGTTTAGTTGTTGGAATTTAATGTCCAACACTCCATGTTTATCAAATTTCTTCACTTGGAACATCCCCATGTAATGCATGGGCTTCACTGGTGTTGAGAATGCCTTTGGAAGTATACAGCCATGTCAAAAGTGGCAGAGTGGTCAAAATTTGCTTCTCCTATGGATGAGTCTTTGTTACTTAGTTGTGTCAAACATTAATGTGTTCAAGGTCCAGTTGCGATGGACTGGATATTTTGTGATGGCAATGTATCCTTGATTAACGGCTCAGTACCAATATCTGTGCTTAAACACAAGGTACATCAAAATTCATTTGACTGCTCTCCAGTGCAATTGCCTAGGTTCTGAACTGATCCTCAGAGTTATGGCAATGTTAGGCCTAGTTCCTATCATGGCATACATGAGGCTGCCTCTGACTTGTCTAAAGAATACTCCTTTCTTATGGGTGAAGAACATGTTCATATTCAAGTTCTTGTTCATTTGTCTACAGTTGCATTTTTTTATGTTCAGTGTTGGCATTATCCTAGACTATGGACAACATGAAAGCTTCCCTAAGTCTTTTCTATTCAAACTCATTCAAGAAGTTGCCCTTTAGGGTTTTGAGCACACTCGTGTTCTTGCAAAATTTAAGCAACTCATCAATGCACAAGGCAAAAAATGCAATATCTTCTTGTCTTCTAATGCTACTTAAACACAACAGTCAGATTGGCAACTGAAGAGTTTCATCCACTTTTTATCAGCCAATAGAAGATACTTCCTAACAAGGGATAACACCTAAAGACTTAATTCCCAATCAGTAACCACTATATGTATTTGCATTCTTTTTTGAGCAATCTCAAAACCTTGTATTGCTAAATCTTTAAGTTTAGTTGAATTTGTGAATGGCCTTTCTCAACCTTGCATGTAAGTTCTTATTGTTCAACTGTTTCTTCAAAGGATTTCAACAATTGTGTGTAAAAATATTTTGAAAATTTTCCATTCAACAAAACATGCTAAGTTCACATCTATTTAATCAATGTCAAAAGTCAATGTTGACAGTTTACTCCACAATCTTCAATTGTGCAAGTTAATAAGTTTTGTCGATTACACTCATCATATGTGTGAGAGACCTTTCACCACCAACCTAGTATTTTTAACAATCAACTGCAATGTTTGTGTTGTGTTTCACTTGAAATACCCTTTTGCAATCTGTGGGTTTCCTGATATGTAAAAGCTTCATCAACTCCCACATTTCAATTTGAGGACAGACTCACAAACTTCATTTGTGGCTTGTTCCTTAAGCAATGTTCTCCATTAGTGGGTTCACACTTTATGAACAATTAGTTAAAATTTTATCCATGAGAAATATGAACATGTGTAGATGTGTGAGAAATAGACACTTGAATATGCAAGAATGGATGCACTACATTCCAACAAAAACAAGCATTAGCTTGTGATTCAAGACTTGGACTATGAATCCCACTTCATTTTCTACCTCCAAGGTGTCATTTGACTATCTTCACATAGAACAAATACATCTTCATGCAATTTTATCACACTACTGTGCACATGCTAGCATGTTGCAAGAGAGGCTAGAAGGAACAATTTTGAAGAAATTCTAAGACATATATATATATAATCTAATAAAAACATCACTTTTATCACCAACGCCACATGAATGATCGCAGGCAACATACCCAAAATGGAACTTTCTAACAATCTTTAAGACAACTAAATCTCATTAAAAAAAATTGGTATCAACAAGTTCTCTCTTGATTTTTGTACTAACAAATGTGCAATCTTTGGTAAATGGAGACATTGTATTAGTCTTCCCACAAATTTAATTTTCAAAATTGTTGATTTGTACTTAGCATGAGTCTAGATTTTATCACTCATGTTTCCACCATGTTCTCTAAGCAGCCTTTCAATTACTTGGTCATGTTGTAGATAAGCATTACTCTAATTGCAACAAATTTGTCTGAATCAAACCTTTGTAACTTGAAGGTAAGGAGGTCATAACATCCCTTATTGTTTGCCTCACAATTTCAATACAATAAATAGATTTTGATGTGATAATACCTTGCATTTGAAGATCGATTGAAGTTTCAAGTTCTTGAGGTTCAAGTGTGTAAAGCCAAAATGTAATTTTGTCAGCAAGTTAAGTGCATTACCACAAAATAAAGTTTTAAAAATTGTATAATGCTCTTAGAACGCTCACATATGTATGGAAGCCATGTAAAGAACATACACATCTCAGCCCAATTCACTTCGTTCAATTCTTGCTACCCTCTACTTCCACTTGTTTCACAAGCATTACAACACATCTGCAAAGTCCAACAAGTATCTGCAATCTCTTGCAATAAAAATCCTAATAGCATGCCACACCATCTTTGACACATACAAATGCATATGCCAATGTTTTGTTTTGGTCAATTTTATTGATTTTTTGAAAGTGACAATTTTTGGGCTGATATAGCACATGTTACACTTTTAAGAAAAGAAACATGTTTTTCCAAGTTTTTTCTCGAAAAAAATTCGGGAAGTAACAAAAATTTGCCACCCAAAAAATCACTATGTTGCATGCAGTTCAGCTTATACCTACCTATATATAAGCCGAAGACCATGTTATATGACATAGAGCCAGCATATATATATGTATGTCAAAGCAGTTGTTATGCCAGCTGCAGACAACAATATGTACTTCTCCTTGCCCTTCAGCCACAATGACATCAACTCTGACTTGTCACCACATCTTCATGTTCATTACATATGGATTTTTTCACAAAAAACCATGAAAACTCTTGCTCTGGTGGACTATGTCTAACTTTACATTGATATATAAACATAACCAGCTGTCTTAAGGATCTCGACCACTTGATTGGCTCTCAGGGCACGAGTTACAACCCATAAGAATGAAGGTATCATGTGACCTTCATTTTGCTAGTGACCTACCAGTTATCACAAGGTACTACCCTGGCCTCTCATTGGCCCAATGATACCATAGCCCTCTGCTGAATGGATGAACTTTTCATAACCACTCCCCACATAGATGAAGAGGGGGAGTCTTGATCCTCAACACAGCTGGTGATGTCCAGTAACCCACTCGTGTTGATTAGTTGCTGGAAATAATCTTGCCACCTCCACAGCTTGCTAATTTTTAGTTTCCAGGCAGCTTGAGTTGGTTACCTAGTCCATATGCTTCACCCCAAGGATCCAGAAAAAAGTACTCCCAAGCAACTTCACCCATTTTGGTGGGGTTTACATTTTACATCAGTATAGTCTAGTAAGGTGCTTAAACCTGGGGGCTACCACCTCTCAAGTGCAGGGAGCTTACATCCATAATGCCCTCAATGGAGTCCCCCACCCTACATGTAAAAGACCTGGCAAGATTTTTGCAGTGTCTTTGTTGGAGGGCGCATTACAACCCATAATAATTTCCTTTGAGAAGGGTGGGTGTTTTAAGAAACATAAAGAGTGGGCATTATGTTTTTCAAAACATATGCTTATTATTTTAGTTTATTTATCCTGTGATACTCAATGCGTATCATGGGGGGAAAATGTGTAAAAAAAGTGAGGTTGTGAGGTCTTTATGTATAGTAAACAACTTGGTTGTGGCCTTTAACGGAAGCTGGCCCTTACTCTAGGAAAGCCCACAACATCATGCTTTGCCTACAACATAGGTAGCTACACCCACTCTCTTGTTGTTCTGAGGGGGAGGTAGGTAGATCTACATGCCTCAAATGGACAGAAAGTGTTTTTTAATCATTTATACAGGTTTATGATTTCTTTTTGAAAGTTAAACATTTTGGATTTGAAAGTTTGAAGTTTGAACACCAGGCTATCTGAGGGGGGCATTCCTCAATGTTCCACTCGAAGCCTAAGCAAGTTGCAACAGGCGGTTGTCTTGTAGTGCAGGTCCCTCAATTTGTCAAGGAAATGGGATTGGACATTTTGCTCCTTTAAGATTTGGATTACCTATGTGACTATTAAGATCTCATGTAAGATTTCAACTAGAAAAGAATTGTCAAGTTGTTGACAGAACCAGTCTACTTGATCTTTAAAAGATCCGCTTGGAGACACAAACAGCAAGCAAAAGCCCAGCTCATCATACTTCCAAAGAGCTAGCAGACCTAGTCAACACAAAACACGTAATAAGCAGTGTTTCTCTTGGGGGCAAAATTTCATCATTCGGCTTTAGAAAAGGGATACCAATCCTACAAATAACTTATTTTTCTTTTAAGAAAATGACTCAAAGGTCAGCAGCCACATATCCATGGAAAAATGTTTTGAAACCGCCAGATTTAGACTATAGGTTCTAGGATGTGGAAAAAACATAGCAGTGTTCCAAATGATTGAGAGAAAACCCTGCAAAACTTTATTCATAAACACACGGGCAGATTATGAAAATGTACAAAGGAATAAGGAAAAAAAAGATTTGGACTTTCCTCTCCAACTTGTAGCCAAATCTGGCTAAGTCCTCTTGTGCATGATTGCCAGTCCACCTACCTCATTAAATTTCAATAAATCCCTGGGAAGCAGAGTTTGGGTCTCATTCAGTGTTGCCTCCTAAAGACTTTTGAACATACCAGCCTGGTCCTGGTATTGGGTGCCTTTTAAAGTTTTCACATAAGCTTTATCTTGCTATGTGGGTACTTTCTAAAACCTTTATACAAGCTTGGTCTTGGTACTTAGTATCAGGTCCAAGGTTGATTTTTTGTTGGTGTAAGGCAGGTAGGTACTATGTACATGGAATTGCCTTAGGTCCCTACTAGGCTGGTCTTGCCTCAAGTCCTTACCAGGTTGGTATTGTCCTCTACTAGGCTCGTCTTCGTATCACCCAAGACCAGCCTAGTAGAGTTCTTGCTACCAGTGTTGATACAAGGTCCAGGCCTATATATGAAACCAACACTGGTCTTGTTTCGGTAAGATCTAAACACATATATATTTACCAATGTTCGCCAGTTCTCGGGTTCTTGGAGGAACCCTGGATCTGGTTACTAAAATTTTCAAAGGACCGGTTCCAGTTCAGTTCTGGTTTTTCTTTTTTTTCCAAAAATCAAGACTTGGTTCCAATTCTTGCATTTTATTTTAGGAGCAGTTTTGGTTCTAGATCTTACAGTTCTGGTTCCTATTCTAGAATTTCAAATTTCAAAAAATTCAGAAAAGCCATCTAGATTATTTTTTTGAAAATAAAAAACCAGAAAAATCCTGGAAATTTTGGAATATAATCCAGAAAATAAAAAAAGAATCGCAATAATCAGAAAGATAATCCAGTTTATTTGGAATTTTTTCAAGATAACCAAATACAAATTTTAGGAAAAACCCCATCTAAAAAATCAGGAAATAATCCCAAAAAGAAAAAAGAATAATAATCAATAAAGAAAAAGAATTCAAAAAGTCAGAAAAATGCAAAAAATCATGATCAACAATGAGAAAAAACTTAGACTTTTATTCCAAAAGTGAGAGATGTTTACAAAAATTTGATATCGTTGACTCAAATATAAACGAACCTACTCTTATCTCTTAAATTTAAACTGTAAACTACATTACATTTAGCTCTATGGAGGATTGTCATTGTATTCTTTTTCAGTGCCATTTGGCTCTATGATTTAAGGTTTCATGCATCAATATCCATCCAGCACTCTCAAAAAGGCCTCTTGTCACCCAAAACCTAAAACCAAAAACATAGAACCCAACAATTCAAAAACTACATTAGTTCTCCAAGTTAGAGTTTATGGTAGCACTTTCGTTCCATAAGTTGTTCCATTCTTCCAAGGGCTAAGATCAAACATTAAAAAAAAAACCTGGAGTCCAATACCACTTTCCTCCAACTCAAGTAGCCCAATTTTCTCAATCACATCCTTGTTTTCATCAATTAGGGATGCAAATTTAAGAGCTCCATGTCTACATGATCATTTGGGTATAAAAAGTTGTATACAAAAATAAGGAGTGGAAGCAATACCTAATGGCCATGCTCATCTATAATTTGTGATGTTTTTTCCTTGCCAACAAACTAAATGACTAGCCCCAAACCAGTGTAACAAGCTAAGGTCTAGTTCATCATGCATAATATATTGTGATCTTTGGCATTTTGGAAAGAGTGTATAAATGAAAGGAAAGGGTTTAAGACTTTGTATCACTTGGTTTTGCATGTTTTGTTGAAAGAGTTAAAGTTTCCATCAAAATGTTGGGTTTCATTAGAGTCAAGTGCCAAGCAATTTACCCAAAATTAGCATACAAATGATATGAAAATAACAAGAGCATCTAAAAACAACCAATATCCTTAACTCTAGTTCAAAAACACATTGTTGAACCACGGGCCCTAAAATATTAACAATAATGTGGGCCACTACCAAACTTGAGGATTTTGCACACAACCTTGCAATGCCAAAAATTGTTGATGTTAGGAAAAGGATATAGAGTAGTAAGCATATTAGCAAGTTGATATGACTAGAAAGTATGTGTGGACAAGTCAAGATGATAAAATAGGTGAAACCATATGACAAAATAAACAAATTGGTATGGTAGCATAGGGCAATGACAACACGGTGTAGTCGATTTTTGGCAAGTCAATTTGTCAAATAGTTAGGTCATTATAATCATTTTACAGGGAATATAAAAATACATTTTGATTGACTTGATGGGGTTTCTGATGGTGATTGTCTATATGTTTATGTTGATTTTTCAGGAGAGGGAATTCAATAGAGTTATGAGAGGAAGATTAGGAAAAGACATTGTAGAGCTTCGTGGTTTATTGAAATATAAAAGATGTTCTTTCTTCAATTTTGTTGTGTTTAACATTGTATGTGGATTTAATTGAATTAATCTTTAAAACTAGAATGGATTGAATGTTGTCATAGTTAGTATGTATACATGGTACTCATTCTAATCGAGTAGGACAAAGTGTCACCAAAAAGGAGAGGTAGAGAGTAAGATGAGAGCGAGATGTGACTACACAGAGTCAATCAGCCTCAGACAGCACACAGACCCAAACGGACCTGAGCTTCCTGACCTTCACCACTGCAATTGTTCACCCTTACTCTAATCAATCCATCGAACACCTAAATCCACAAATGCCTGATCCTTCTACAAGAATCATCCTGCTCAAGACAAAATTAACAAAACAGACCACAGAGTATGATTCCCTGAGCTTTTAGTCATATTAACACGTCAAGGAATACATCTTATCTGCCCTATAATGTGCATTCCTAAGGTCCCGCAGACTAACACCACCAAAAACCAAGCCTTTCTCGTATTTCACATTCTAATCACAAGCGGAGATTGCAGCAGCTAAACAACCAGATCTGCGCAACGGAAGAAGATCAATCACCAGCTAAACAGCTGCAATCCTACCTTCCAAAACCATTTTGCCCTACCACCACCAAACCTCTTTCTTTTTAAAAGAATTCCTTTCCTCCTTCACGATGCTCCCCGTTCTCTGCAAAGCTTCTCCTTCAAGCTTACCATGCACCGTTATAAAATCAACGCCTCCCGAAATCAAAACACAGCCGCCTCAATTAAGTTCATCTTTCAACGGGTTTAATTCCTTAAACCCTTAAACAAAAGATCAGAATCCAGACCCCAATGGCCGAGATCAGGTAAGTGTTCGATCACCCCACAATCGGTCACATATGTCACCCCTCCGTTCTTCAAAAAAGCTGAGTCCCTCAGCTCTTCTGTTTTCGTGAAGTGTGATAAACTTGGAGATCCCTACGGGGTCTCTCCCACTGATTCCCATCATCGTCCTGAAGAATGCAGATTCGACTTCCTTCATCAGCATCGAAATTACCTAACCCGTCAGTATGCGCAACAAATAGATATGGACCCTCCCAGCTGGCTGTTAATGCCTTCTTCTTCCCGGGCTTCCTCATTTTGACCATCGTCTCACCAGCAACCAGACCTTCAAATATCTGCTTCCCTTTTCTGGTTGCATAGGCCCTTTTCTGCTTCTTCTGGGCCTGTTCTACATTGAGTAGAACATTCTCATGAACGCTGGCAATCAGTCTCACCTTCTGCATGAATTGTTCAGCCGTGGTGTCCACATCAACCGTGTCATCAGTCTCGGCGGTCAACGCCTGTAAATAGTTGTCAGCTCTCAGGCGCGGTGTACGCCCTGTCAATATCATGAAGGGAGAAAACCTCGTGCTTGACTGAATTCCGCACCGATATCCAAACATCACTTTCGCCAGTTGCTCATCCCAACAATTTGCATTGTCAGGCGTTGCAGATAGCACTGTCACACCATGCTTGATCGTTTTGATCAAACGTTCAACCATACCATTACACTGTGGCCATTGAGGCGCAGTGCGTTGATGATGAATCCCATAGTCATTGCACATGGTGTCAAATTCAGCTGCCCATTCTCCTCCGTTGTCGGTCAACACAAATCAAGACATGCCATACCTGCAGATCACCTCATCCTCCAGAAACTTTGTAGCTGTCTTTGCTCCATGATCAGCTACAGCTTTTGCCTCACACCACTTCGAGTAGTGGTCAATAGCCACTAGGACATATCTATTCCCTGCCTTGGTTTCAGGCAAGGGCCCTGCAGTATCCAGAGCCACTCGATAGAACAAATCACACACAGGTATGCTCTTCAATTCTTCATCACCAGAGCACATACTCCTAGTGCTCCTAATCAGCTGACACTGTTGGCATTCCCTTACCACAGATTTGACACTCTCAGTTCGGCCGTGCCAAAAGTACCTTCGGCATACTTCAGCTAACGTGCGTTCTTCTCCAGAGTGCCCCAGATCCTTGTGCATCTGGACCACTAGCCCCAATCGGTCTTCTGGCTTTGGAACCAATCGATTTCTGAAGTACAATGCCTGCCCCTGCCAGTGGTAGTTAAGCACCCTCTTCCTTACTCGTTTGGATTCCAGTGGATCAACCGTAACAGGCAGCACTCTTGTTCGCAGCAACTCCATGCAGCTGCTATCCTCCCATATGTCACTGTTTCCGAAGCCTGTTTCACACTCTTCCTTTTCATCACTACTTTCGGATGGAGCACCATGTCCTTCCGTTTCCAACAGTCGTTGAGCCTCCAAGGCCAGCTCCAGTTGCTGTTGCTTGTCGTAGAACTGCGGACGCTTCCTCTGCAAACCCAATCTAGAGGTGCTGACCTGCATAACTGCATTCTCTGCAGTGTCTTCACCTGTACGCAGAATAGGCTCTAGCAGTTGTTCACCCTCAGATACCACATCCACCATATACAGATGGTGATCACTGAAACGCTTAGAGTGATTGATCCCAAAACAGCAGGTCTGATGTTGTATTAGCTCCCTGTCTTTCCTTCTGTTCCCATACCACTCCATTTCTGTACCAGTCCGAACGAAGAGTGACCTCTCTTCCTCCAACTGTGTATCAGTCTGCGCACTCCCAACATCCTGCACTTCTTCACAGAAATCATCATCCTCTACCGCCAGCCCAACCGGATTTCTACTCAAGGCATCAACATTAGTATGCCTTAGGCCCGGACGGTGCACGATCTGAAAGCTAAAATCCTGCAATAGGTCGATCCATCTGCCTCGCCGACCATGTGCGTCTGACACAGTTGCCAACCACTCGAGTGGTTTGTGATCAGTGCGCACAACAAAATGACTCCTGTACAAGTATTGTCTAAAATGCATAATTCCCCATATGAGTGATAACACTCTCCTTCCATGGGATGGAACTTCTTCTGTGCAATTGACAGACTCTTGCTGGCATAAGCTACGACCTTTTCCAAAGTCCCTTCTTTCTGAGACAAAATGGCTCCGACTCCCTTGGGTGACCAATCGACATCCAGACAGAACGCTTTCTTGAAATCGGGCCGTATGAGGATCGGCGCCCTAATCAGCACAGTCCTCAACGCTTGGAAGGCCTGCTGACATCCCATATTCCACACAAAATCAACATCTTTTCTAGTCAACTCGAACAGAGGAGCTGCCAGACATGCATAGCCCTTGACATACTTCCTGTAATAGCTTGTCAATCCCAAAAACGACTTGACGTTCGTGACCGTCCTGGGTTGAGGAAAATGCAGGACCGCTTCAATCTTACCTGGATCCGGCTTTGTACCATCCTTACTAACAACATGACCTAGGAAAGTAATACTTTTTGCAGCAAAGGAACATTTGTTCGGATTCAGTTTAAGGTTCACTCCCCTGAGCTTGCATAGAACCATATCTAGATGTTGCAGATGCTCGTTGACAGCTGTGGACGTTGAGGTCATCCACAAAGACTTTTAGGAATTTGCTTCCCAAATCCTTGAATACTTCTGACATAGTTCTAGTGAACGTACTTGTCGCATTCTTCAAGCCAAATGGCATGACTGTCCAATTATACAATCCGGTCTTGGTGATCAACGCGGTTTTCTTCACATCTTCTGGAGCCATTCGAATCTGCCAGAAGCCGAACTGTAAGTCTAGAGCAGTAAACCGTGCCGAACTTCCCAGCTGATCAATCACGTCCTCTACAAGAGGCATTGGAAACAAGTCACGTCGAGTCTGTGCATTGAGTGGCCTGTAGTCACCACAGAAGCGCCTGCTTCCATCTTTCTTTACAGGCAAGGTAACCCGACAAGCATATTCGGAATTGCTCGGTTTCATTTTACCCAGCTCCACCAAGGTGTCGATCTGCCTCTTCACTTCGGCCTCTTCCCAATAGGACAATCTACCAAGAGCAGCCTTGCAAGGCGGAAATCCTTGGGTGTCTATAACATGCTCCCCAACAGTATAACAACCCAACTCACCCTTGTTCCAGGCAAAAACATCCTGATATCGCTCTAGCACTCCCCAGAGATGCTGTTGTCTTCCCTCATCCAGATTGTGATCCACCTTGATTCGCTGACATATCTCACTCCACCTTATATCCCTTTCCTCACGAACGGATGAGTCTAATCGCACAGTGGTGGCACACTCAGATTCATCATTCCTGGTCGGCATTGCCTGCTGCAATGCCGGCACCACTGTAGTATCCGTTGAGCGATGTACAAGTGTCATCATGTCTTTGGGCGTGCGCTCCTTGCGCATGCTCTGCTCCGCATCCGCCACCCACCTTATCCAATCTGCATAGTCATCTCCTTCTGTGATCTCCTCATTCATAAAGTCATCCGCCTGTTCTTGTAACATTAGTTGTAGG
>Ga0209208_10000381_pt1 | contig 56262 bp, 36 predicted proteins | sample S1TSphfallax_3_FD_187694 | JGI IMG/M metagenome (GOLD analysis project Ga0209208, IMG submission 187694) | Host-associated microbial communities from peat moss isolated from Minnesota, USA - S1T2_Fd - Sphagnum fallax MG (SPAdes) (version 2) | ecosystem: Host-associated > Plants > Peat moss >... | reverse complement strand
GGGGGGGGGGGGGGGGTATTTAGCATCTTGTGTCGCCTTGGGGTGAACCAGCAGGCACACTCAACCCATTGTAAAAATCCCAAAATTCATTGAAATTATTTCTAGTTGTTTACAAACATCCCTAGAATGTTAGATATACAATGTTAAAAAAAAATGTTAGATTTGAACTCAAGTACCCTGATTTAGTTGAAAAAGGGTACACTTGAGTTCAATCAAATCTAACATTTTTTTTAACATTGTATATCTAACATTCTAGGGATGTTTGTAACAACTAGAAATAATTTCAATGAATTTTGGTTCTTGAGTTCAAATCTAACATTTTTTTTGAGACTTAATATGGCCAGGAACAAGCCTCACTCAAAAAGGTGAAGATACCAACATGGGTTAAGGATTCCTGGTGCGTGCTGTTTGACTCCTGAAGATGCTTATTTTCAGCAAAGGCTCAGTCAGCTGGCCATGGTGAACCAGAACTCACGTTTAGTATCTTCACCTCATTTTGTCGTCTAAGCTAAGCTAACTTTGGGATGTTTGTAATATTTAAAAAATAATTTAAATGAATTTTGAGATTTTTTACCACTCTACCAACATTGCTTCTGGTTCACCCAAGGCTATGCACACTTCAAAAAATCTTGTTTTTTTTTTTTCTTTTCTTTTTTGCCATTGAATATATTGTTGTATATCTTTCAATTAATGTTTTTTTCCCCTTAAGCCCCCCCCCTTTACACTAGGGTTGAGAGACCTTGTGGATCGTTAAATTTAGAAACCATTTAACTCATCTCAATGGATGTCTTGTGAAAATTCATGAGGGTTTTTGAGTCCTGTTAGGGATGTCACATAAAGTGAGGGAAAAAAAAGAAAAAGAAAAAGGATCTTGTTGAGGGACCTTTACAGCAATCAATAGGAAAAATTAGTAGAGTTGTCCTTATTTCCCTTTAATTTTATATAGGGCAAACAAATATGAAGAGATGCATTCAAAATTCCACCGAAACTTATGCTTTCTAATATATTGAAATAGTCTCTACCAACCAATAACAACATTTTGTTTTAATGTTGTTCTCATGAATTTGATGAAGCCGATCTATTTGAAGTAGAATCCAACAAATTTGAGGATATTCTAAAACTTTTTCTTTATGTTATCAGGTGAGATCTCAAATGTACATTTCATCCTTTTTCATTTTTAAGATTCCTTAGGTTCACAACACCATTTCTAAAATGAACTTGGACCACAAGTTCATCTACAACATTTGATCATTAATTTTTAAATGCCATGGGACAAGGGCTCTCAAGCAAATGAAATGGGAATTCAAGAATGGGAGGAATCTTACCGCTCTTAAGTTGGAGACACTCTAAAAGATAATAACGATAATTTTTGTTCCATTTAACTTTTTCTTGGTTTCAAGATTAAAATGATTAGATTTTTAAAAATAAATTAACCCTTATCTTATTCACATAAAAGGATGTGTAAAAATATCATAATAGTGTAGTTGCAAGTTAGGGTGACTCATTTTTCACGTATACAATATTTTAAATAGCTCATATTTTAACATTAAAATGACAAAATGTTTTTAAAAATCAATGTTAAATGGAATTTATTTTGTGATTAATGAACTAAAACAGTCCATATGAATAATTGATTAATTAATATACATGTTTAGAAGAAGAAAACATCTATTCAAAAATGAATTTGATATGAACTTTTGAAAATATGACCCATTTCAAACATCCAAAAATTCATAACTTTGTTTTGGTTTTTTTTTTCTAGTATTTTTTTTTTCATTTATATATTTTAAATAATATATCATATGTTAAATTGCATGTATGTAAAGGCCCCCCAAAAAAATTAATCCATAGTTTTGAACTTCAAAAACCAATTATTGTATATTTGGTATATACATGGTGTTTTTTTTTTAATGCGTTTTTTTATTCAAGTTTAAAATCCAAGTTTAACCACAAATTTAACATAATATTTTTTATTTTAGGGCAGGATAATAGCATGTAAATGCATAATATTTAGCAAAAATTTGCATTGTGATGTGAAAAATTATTCACTTTATCTTGCAACCACCCAATGGAATTAATCCAACCTTGCATTGAATAGTTCAAACCTAGCGTGAAAAATTTAGATGGTGTAGATGCATTTTATGAAATCAACAATCAAAATATTCATGTTGTCATCCAAGCCTTAACTTCAAAAAAATTTGTTTTGTCTCCAGAGAATCATGAATGTGGTACAATTCAAACATATGCAAATTTTGGGTTTCAAAATCTTGAACTAAAAACCCCAAAAGTAGCCCAAACTCAATGAATGCCATGGCAAGATGAAACCATGATTCTTGTTAAAGTGGCCATTTCAACCATGTTTGATACAACCAATTTGATATTCAATAGCTTTAGTTTTTCCTCTTGTCATTATATTTTGAGTTGACATGGTGATATGTTTCCAAAGAGTTCCAAAGACTACACAAATTATGTAATTATAGTTACAATTCAACTCAAGTGATCTCAAATATATGTTAACACATAAGAAGCTTGTCTTGTATTGTAACACCAATATGCCTTTTAAACAATATCCAAACCATTTTCCTATACCATTTGTGACACCAAATCTACTTCGAACAATCTAGAAACAACTTAACAAAAACCATGAAGTCATGCAAAGATTCAATTGGAATGTCAACTTGAATGCTTGAAAAGTTTGAATCATATTCATGCTCACATATTATAAACACACTGGGTTAGTTGAAAGATAATTTTGTTTTTCTAAGAGAGCTTTGTCGTGCAAGAGACCTACATAGTCTTCAAGACTTGCATGACTTCAAAACAATTCAAGTTGTATGATTTCAAGCTTAATTCCCAAAGTGATCTCATCTTCTTTTTTATGGCACTTGGAATAGTCAAGAAAATTGAAAAACAGAAGAATGACCGAAAAAACAACAAATTAAAACTTCTTATATAAAACATGGAGGGGTATCTTGATCTTTGAAACTAACCTCCTTATTCCACCTTAATTTGAAATTAAATCTAAGAAATTTGTAAATATGTATTCCTAGAAACAAGGTATACCAACACATCTACCCCCCATTTAACCCCAATGGCACATAATTTGCCAACTCATTTTTTGAGTTATTTTATTCATTTTGTGTGAATGGGTTCAAGTTAGAGGTAGTTTTATTCCTTTTATTATTGTGGTTTGATTTTAGCTTAAGACTGAGAGGAATCTTACACCTACAAGGATGTGTAAAATCAATGTGAGATCCCTCTCACTTTTAAGGAATAGATGTATGATGTTGTGACCTTTGCCTTCAATTCAAGACCAAAAACTTATAGCAAGCTAGAAAGAATGGGTTGTGAATGAAATTAATAGATGGCATTAAGGTTCAAACTAATGCTAGCTGGTTCTTCTTTTTTTTAGAACCTTTTGTCACAATTTTGTTTCAAATTTCTAAACTTGTGATTCTAGTTTTGGCAATTTGTTTCAAATTTATGACTAAGGTTATAACATCACTTCAAGATATATAGTCCCCTTTCCCTCCCCATTAGACCTTGACCAATTTCAATTTTGGTCATTTACATTAACTACATAAATAATTAAGTAAACTAAGCTAGGTAAGGAGGTAGTTTAAACTAGACTATGTAAACAATAGATTAAGTTAGGTAGCCTATTTAGCTTAACATAACATACATAGTTAATTTAACATATGTACATAACCTAGAGTACCTACCTAAGCTAAACTAAATTAAGTTAAGTAAGTAACTGAATTGGTTATGTAGGTTAATTGATTAAGTTAAGGTTTAGGCTAGGCATTGGTCAATGTAAGTAGCCATAAATTTTTTCCTATCTATTTATCTACATCCTATTTATTACTTACTTTCCTACATAATTAGTAATGCCAATGTGAAATAAACACATGTTCATATTAATAGGTTGACCAAATCTTAATATTTTATGAATGTGTGGTGTATCAGTTAAAACTTTATTTTTTGTCACGAAGGTCAAAGGTTCAAGTCCTTATAGGTTGAACATAATTACTACAATTCATTGGTTTTTTATTGGGGTTTTCTAGTTTTAAAATACCCATAATGACATGCATAAAAAAATCACCCTATCAATTTGAACAAGTCGATTTGGACTTGTCAACATGACTAAGTAGTCAATTTGGACCATGCCATTTTTACTAATAGAGTGATTAAATATTTGATTGGTAAATAATGGACCATTTGACTAGGTCAAATTTATATTTAATTGAAATCATTTATTGAATCATTAATATTAAAAATTAATAAGTATGCAAGTAAGTAAGTAGGTAGTAAATAGGTCTAGGTAGGTCAAAAAAGTACTTAAGTAGGTAGGTGTTAGCCTAGGCTACCTAACCTAACCACACCTCACCAAACTACCTTCGTCTAGCTAACTTACCCTAGCCTTTTTAAACATGCACATAGGTTACAAGTATAAGGAATTAAACCTAAAACCTTCACAATGATAAATCAAGTCTTTATCAATGGACTACAACATAAAAAATGTTCAATATTAATCAAGTTTTTTATTTCACACATTTATTTCACATCACTAAACATAATGACTAAAGCTAAATGACCATTTTGATTAAATGTTTGATTCAATTGAAAAACATACATGGTTTATACATTGTTTATGCACATATGATTTGATTATAAACCATTATAGTCAAAAAATTACACGTACATGTCATTCAAGCCTTTAGATTTTAGTTAAAATGTATATGTCCATTAATAAAAAATAACAAATTAATCAACTTGAACCTCTTAAAAAACCATGATTTGAAATAATGATGTACACATGCTTAAGAGGTTACCTTAGCCTAGGTCTAATCTAAACTAAAGGTTTATGTATAAGGTAAGGCAGGGTAGGGTGGTAGTTCAACATTAAATAGTTTAAGTTATGCTAAATAGCCAGGCTAAGTAATTAGGTAGCTAGGTAGAAGCCATATGTCATGTTTATAATCTTATGTTCATCATGTGTGATATGTATAGTCATATGCCCAATCATATAATCATATGATTCACATGGCCATACTTGTAAAAGTCATGGAATGGCATTTACTATTATGATTACATGGGTGAATGCATGAATGAGGGGACCAATTTCAGTGGATGATTCCTCCCTAAAAGTCCATCTTATTTAAGTGTTAAAATTTACAATCAATATTGTTGTCATTAGGATATGGGGATTATCCAATTATGTGGTAACTAACAAACTAATGAAATCCATACAATCCCTGGCCACTGTCCATTAATAAAAAATAACATGTTTTTTTTTGATAAAAGAATAGAATTAAAACTCAATGGAATATTTTCTAATACAGCCCAATTTTGACCATTTAAAAATCCATAACCAGAATTTTTTCGTAAGAGTTTTTTCAAAGGACTTCATTTCCCAAAAACAAATTAGACAAAAAAGGGGAAGCAACCATCTTCTCTCCTGCAAGTTGTGATGGCAAGGGAGTAACTTCACCAAGTGATGGTGAATTAACCTCAAGCTTAGGTGTCTGTTGTGGAGATGCTCACACCCTTGTTCTCACAGGTCTATCTCCCCATCTCTCTATCTCTTTCTGGACTATGCTTTCTGAGTTTAGGGTTTAGGGTGTAGGGTTTGTTTTTCTCTTGTGCTGTTTATGTCCAAATTTCCCTCCAGTGATGTTTTGACTGCTACTATGAATCTGTGTGATTTTGCACCCAAATTGGAGTTCTATGCCCAAAAGGAAACTCTTCCAATTCTGTCAATTGATGACAATTGATTCAGAAGGTTTGTCAGCTTAAACCTTTTGGCAGGCCCAAGTTGTATTTTGAGAAGAACTGGTCACAATCTGATCAATGAGTCTGCACTATTATGGATCATTATGTGGTTCCGTCTTGAACAATGTTCAAGTTCTAGCTGGCTGAGAATTGAGGAGGGAGATTGAGCCCATGCTGTTGAATCGCAGAGGAGGACGGTCTAGTATATTATCGAATGCATCCTGAATGATTGAGCCCAGATTGGCATGCCTCTGACCATAGGGCACTCCTTGGTAAATCCCAGCCATTTTTTGTGAAGTAATATGCTTGATTTGTAGCAAAGATGTTGTTTTGATTTCTTCTCAATGGACCAAATTGTGTTGGGAGGCTTGTCTTGGGGAAGAGTAGGAACGCAATCTGCAGTTTCAGTTGTAGCATATTAGTCTCAGCTTCCAGAGGTGGGCAAGATGGATTTATGTGGAAAACTCATGGAGGTGGTGGATTTACCAGGCTAGCACACAGTTTAATTGTGGACATTGCTGCAAGAGCCTGTGACACAGCTGCAGTTTCTGATTCTTGCTCCAGCCTTGGTGTGTGATTCTCACTATGAAGTTGCTCTCAAGTTATTCTGTTTGATCTTCCTCTAGAGCTTCATCTAGAGCATGGCATTACTGTTCTGAAAACTAGAAATCTGTCTTTTGTGCTCAGAGAATGATGACGAAGATCTGTATAGGGCAGAAAGTCATAGGTACCTTAGCCTTGGAAAAAGAAAACTTTGACCAAGCCAGTGTTACATATGATCAGACTGTATTGTCACTATTTAGGTGAAGCAAGCAAAGAGGATGATATTCACCCCAGTTTCTTAGATATGACTGCAGTTGAAAGAGGAAGCAAAAGAAGTTATTGAGCAGGTGAGGTGGGTGGCACAGCAGCTGGATATTCTGAAGGACTTAAAAATCAAGATGATGGGTCTTGGCTCTGAGCACACACTAGCCCTCCCTCTCTGGACCACCAACAAACCCTGTGAGCTCTTCAATGCTGTAGTAAATGAAGAAAATGATTGTTTTGTGAATTGCTTGCATGGTGTGTTCAGCTGGGAGGAAAGCTTGAATGGATGCCTTGGACATGGACATGGACATAACCCTTGTGTTCAGCACATTTCCAGAACTAGCCGTTTATCTCCTTTGTTCTCTGTACCTTCAAGGTTGGTTGCTTGACAGAGTTTGGATGTAACAGCTCAATGCACATGCTCAAAAATTGTGTGACAAACTTGGTGGTTTTCTATTTGTTAATGCAGCATCTCCAGAATGTCAAGACGCATGAAATTGCTGCCAGGCTCATGCATTCCATCTGCCTCAATGGTTCACTCTCTTATTCTAATCTCCATTAGCATTGCAAGAATTTCTTGCAACAGAAAATCCAGGCAAAATACCTGCTGAGATGATGTCATGCTGAAAGAGCAGGGTGAGTCTCATTGCATTGTAGTATAATCTATAGCAAGGTGCATTGGACATATGTGGAAATGGGTGACAATGTCAGCTGGATGTTTCATCAATTGCTTTGTGTTTGGTTAGTCAATATGGTGGAAAGTCAGCGTGTTGGTCAATTTTTGAAACTAACATACATTCATAACCAGATCTGATGAAATCAGTGGGATGTTATGGTAGGTGGTCATAAGCATGTTCAGGGATCTTCAATGACAACATACATGGTATTGAAATTGGTGGGGATGCTATGACCACTCTCATTGGAACCACACCTAATAGTCTTCTCTTTAGAGTTAGGGCTCCTCTTTTCCTGTCTTGCTGTTTGGTTGCTGTTACATTGTCAGATCTGAATTATCAATAACTTATTAGCACTTTGTTCTCTCAACTCCTTTTAGGTTCACTCAAATCTTAAGTATTGAGAAGTTCTCGTGAAGACATATTCCTTAGTTAATCTGCAGTGAATCCTCACTCATGGGAACTGGGAAACTTTCAATGGGGTGGGTAACAATAGGGATGCTACAGAATGAAGTTGGGTGACTGGATTTGCAACTGCTGTGGAGTTCACATGCAGAAGCTACCACACAGGTGCCATCTGTATGCCTCAATCACCAATTCTACTTTTTCTTGAATGTAAACTCAACCCTCAGTCTTAATCCTGTAGTGCACTTTTCAAACTTAATGCAATTAGGGCATGTGAAGATACACAGTTGAAGAAAGATAGCCTTCAACTTTGCATTCCTGATCTGCCTGTTTGGTTCAGAAGGCAAGGAGATTGAGCACACTTAGTGGATCATTGTCATTCTTGATGTTTTGAGTGCACAGTGTTGTATTCAAAGTGATTTCTTGTGTGGGCTGTTAGGAGATGGTCAGCTCTACATGTGGGGATCCAATGAAGACAGCTACCTAGGTTCTGGGTGTGCAAAATTTCCATAACTGGTTATTAACTTTCTTCAGTTGGTCAGATGCAGCAAAACATGTTTGAAATTTAACTGCACCAGGGTCAATAAATGCCAAACACTCCGGATCAACTCAATGCTGCACACTGATACCACATACTGAAAGAGTCACATGACTGTTGCTAAACTCTGATGATAAACACTGCACTTTCAGGTGTTGCATTGGTCTACTTTCAACCTAGATGGATGCATTGTAGACTATAATCTCCACCTTTTGATGCAGGTACATGAACCAAAAGTTCATGGGTTGTTACCAAATCAAGTGGCTGGCCACCAATTGAAACCATGTCTTTTGTGAGAGGTAATTTCCAGTCCAACAACTTGATACTATAGATTCTACAATATTGGGAATACAATCTACAGTTATGGTTATAAGCAGTTTGAGATTAATTTAAGATCTGAGGATATATGGTTTTTCTATAAAAGGCAAAAACAAAACTTGTCACTGTCTTGTATGTCTGTCTGCCACTTGTGCTGTGTGAAGACCTCTGATTTTGTGTTCCATCTTGTAGGTTTCATGTGGGTGTCACACATTGCTACACATTTGTGTATATACCCCTATGTGCCCCTTCTTTTTTCTCTTTTGGAGTTTCAGGGTTTAAGATTTGACCGCTAGGTGCTGAGGCCATCTTCAAAAGTTACCACCCACATTAGAAGTTGAGAAGCTCAAGACAAAATGCTCATTATCCAACAGTGGAGTTGGATTTCAGCTGCAAGAAGTATTTTCACATGGGGTTAGGGTGGCTCTCCCACTCCACCAATGGTTATAATTGTTTCAAGTCAATTGGTAAGTGAGCTTGCATCCTTAATCAATAACCAAATTCTTCCCAATTTGCCAAACTGGAAGAGATAACAACCAGGACACATCTGAAAATTCTGCTTCACAATTCACAGGCAGCAGTTCATCACCCAGTGTAATGAACAAGGTGCACCATTCCAGCAGGCCCTCCCTCCCACTCATACAGGTCCACCCTGGTTCATTGGTGTTTTGTAAAAAGTTCAATACACAGAGATATCATGTGTCCACCTTAGCTTAGCTACCAGTCAAATTTGCTTGAATAATACTTCGCTTCACTTGGGGCATTTTTAAAGTAATACTGCGAAAGGATCATGTGCAATGTATAATTTTAAATAGATTTCCTTACATTCCATGCAACCAATGGCCCTTTGAAGTACACTTTGGCATCATTACAAAATGCATTGAAGTTGGGACGATCACTTGATGGAAAAATGAAGTGATTTTGTGGAAACTAAGGTCCATTCAAATGAAAATATTGAATTGCATTACATGCAACTTGAATTGAATCCAAATTCTTAAATTGAATTCAAATACATTGACTGGAATCTGAATTCAATTCAATTGAAAAGAAATTAGATACAAATTGATGAAGTTGCAGATATCTTCATTATCAAACTAATGTAAACTATTGCTACACTTGGTGAGTCATGTTTGGTGGCTATTATTGGTTACCCTTGTATACCACAATTATGTTCACATGCAAGTTGTGCACCTTTTTGTTGTTCAAACAGTGTCATGGTTTCAATTCCCACAATGTATCATACTGGATTAATCGTCACTTGTAGATTGTGAAGTTCCAATGATTGGAACTTTTAGTTGGCCAGTGTGATGGAAAGTTTTCTACAACACAATGTCTCACATTTTTGGTACAATTTTCACATTTCAAAGGTCTTTCATATGTACCATTAATAAAACCTCCTACGCCCTTTAAGGAGGTCTGTCCATGGTCAACCCAGAAGCCAAAACCCATGTAACTATCAATCAACTGATTTGATTGAAATGAAGTTTGAAGAGAAAGTCGACTCTCATCATCTTCAATCTAGATCAATGTCTGATTTTTGTAATTGGACAATCTTTGCACCATCTTGAGTATTTGCTAATTTCAATTCCACAAAAGTAGAGCTATGCCCACCCAATGGCAATGGGGATACTCTTTTCATAATTGTATTAACCAATTTGAAATTTGATAGAACATAATAATAAGGTGTGAAAATACTTGGATCTTCTAATGAAGTAATGAACGATAGAAAACTGTTTCTACAAATTTATGCAACTATATGTCCAGGTGAGTTGGAATGTGACTTCTACAAATTAGTTTACTTGAAGCAAGTTCTGTCTAAATGGACATGGATATAATGAATCCCTTACAAATGGCAAGGTGGAAAAACATTAACGTAGTTGATATCAATAGTAAAGCTACTGTTAGGGAAAAGGGACCTTTGAAAGGAAGTAACAAAAGAGGTTATAATTGTTAATTAAAGGTCTTGATGTGTTTTTTTCATGACAAAGAGGTCAAATTGTTGAATGAGAATTTGTCTCAAAAGGAAAACATGTTGTCACTTTTCTTATTTCATACTTGATTGTTATGATGATCAAATATTCATCAATGGATGGGCCACATATTTGAAAAGGCAACATTTCAATTCATATGTACTATGAATGTGTTCATGACCGGAAGATGATTGCCAAAAGTTTGAAAATCCACATCTTTCCAAATTGGAAGGATCAACCTTTCGAAATTAATTTTTTTCAAATCTCACATAAAGTCCGACTTCCTTAAGGTCTCCAAAACAAGTCATGTACATGTTTTTGCAAACTCTTGGAAAAATTGCTTATGTTATCAAGTAACAAACCACAAAATCATGCAAATATTCATGGGGAAGAAATATCGTTGGTTAAGTGTTAAAAGATAATGGATGCATTTTTAAAATCAAAAGGCATCACAACATAATTGAGGGTTGCACACTTTTTAAAGGTCAACTATTGAATCATATGATCAAAGCTCCTATAAAATGTCGGCATATCACATGATCTTGTGCTAAGATGATCACATATGAAACACATATCCTTTATTTTCAGCAAATTTAAATGCCCTCTGCACTCACATTGTGTGAAAGCATGGTAAAGGGAGCTACTTGTGATCCTTGTGGCATAAATGAAAGGTGACAATCAAGTGGGCCTTGGTATTTGGTATGTTGAATAGCCATGTAAATGGATCAGCAAACCCCGAAACACTAGACCTAAGATAATTAGGAAGGCAAGGCAATGGAGGTATGTTTGGGATGGCACACTTGGGATGAGTGTGAGAAAATGGTCATTATCACCTTTGTCACATCATGGTTACATCTTCCATCTAGAAGCAAGTTGTAGTAATTGCATAGCGCCCATTGCTTGACAAGCTTCAGAGATTTATTCCTCTAGAGTTCCAAAACTCAGGGGACCTTGACACTAGAGTTGAGAGCCCAGTCCACTCAATATTCTTTTTATTTTATTTGTATGGTATGATGGCCTTTCAGGAGGAGTTTAGGGGATTTTGAGTCCAAGTGGCCTCAACCCATATGTGAAGTGAGGTTTAGTTCTTGGGTTTTGTCTTGTGAATTAGGCCATAGGTGCAGTGGGAATCTGATTTAAATTGCATTATGTTCAAGTGTCAGATGCATGTAATCACGTTCAGCAAGGAAGATCTGCAATCATGCATTTAATTGCAACTAGGTAGCAAAATGTCAGGTGCATTTACTCCACCAGCCGGCCAGCCCTGAGCAGCAGCACATTTGTGATAAAAGTGGAGAATGCTCTTCTGCTTTTGTGTGCAGAGGCAGCAACACCAAGTCAACTGGATGACTTCCACAAAGGTAGTTTGTATGACACAATGATTTGCTTGCTACAGACCCAGACTTGTTTCTCTGCACTTGCTGCTGCCAGGCACCTCACCCCTTCCCACCCTCTCTCCTCCGCAGCCAGGACATGGCCCCAGGCAAACTGTATCACAGATTGGGATTTCCCCAATTCCCCCTGTCACCTTTGATGCCTGCCTTATGTCCCAGTAATCTGCATTGGAATGCAGTTTGCGTCGTATTGTCTGCTCCTTTGATCCTCCAGTGGCAAAACCCTAAACCCCTCCTGGTAAAGCACTCGGATAATTCACACAGAACAAAAAAAATTCAGTTTAAGGAAAACCAATGTAGATTAAGTACGCCAAAATGTCCCTTCTTGCACAAACTCGTATATCAAATCTTTGATCGATGCTTGCAGAATTTTATTGCTGTCACATAGATATATAGAGAGACAACGTGCGCTTCAATTCCTTGTATGTTAAAAAATTTCAAGTTATTTGATACTTTTGTCTTCATACATCGATCTGGTGTCGATGGACTAATGTTTTGAGGTTATTGATCATACGGCCTTCATGTGATAAGTCAATAGTCTGGAAATTCGGGGAAAAATAGAAAAAACGGCTTTTTCATATTGTTTGAGAATGGTGATTATATACCAAGCTGATTCTTTGAATATTTTGAGAACCAGTGGGCACATACTCAGGTTGATAACCGGCAGGTACCTGACCCTCATTCTAAAAACCACCCAACATTGGAAAGAACCATATGCAAAGTCACAAATATGGTTCTTAGTAATTACAAGAGATCTAGATCATGCATTTACTGAAAGTACACACAACTTAAATTTTGGCATATATTTGAGAGTATCTCCCTAAACTAATTCTTAGTCATTGTACTTCATATAATACTTTGTTTCCAGAAGCTCAAAGTATAGAAGCATATAAGTTACAAGTCTGCAAATGGGCTGACTTTCACGGAGTCTAGGTACATACATACTACATACTCGAATTGAGCTTCTGTAACATCTTGGATTCTAATTTTAAGAAAGAGATTCCTTTATGCAAGAACTAACTTAACTCTATGCAATTCATATGATGCTAAGATGTGTCATTGCAGTGACAAGATCCAATTGCCATTCCTTGCCTTCATTACCCAAGTCTTGATCCATAGCAAAAACTATCGAGATTATATTCCATTCCAAACAGTTCATTGGATGATGGATCATGGAAACATCTTAAGATCCTTACAACGTCACTTGCATCAATCATCAAGACTATCATTTTGAACTAACATGAAGTAGAAAGTCATGGCTGACTACTTTCATTAAGTTTTAAAGACACTTTTTTGTCTAGTGGCCCACAAATTTCAGATGATCAAAAGTGTGAGACTCTATGAGGTTCCAAATGTTTTGGAGAAGGGTTCTATTCCAATACTTGGAAAGTGTCCATCTTCGACAAGAATAACATGGTAGTAACAAAGTACTACCTAGTGCTTTTTTTTCTCAATTTTGTGATGTACCCAAAATGGCAATCATATAGAAAAAACATTTAGCCAAATTTGGCTATAACTACATATGAAAGTATCCTTTTCTCGGCTACTTACTAAAGTCTATTATAAAAATCTAGTGATTTAGTATAATCAAATTCATCATGACATTATTTAATTTATAATATGATTATAATGCATGATATTCAAAATGTATGTGTGTGTGTGTGTATTTTGTGATGGTAATTTATATAACCATAGTAAGGTGGTGGTTGGACAATAAAGGCCTTGGGTTGTGACAAAAAAAGGTAGAGTTCAAACCCACCTTGAACATGTCATGATCATCATAACATCATCCTAATGACATGTCATGGGTTCACCAAATTACAATCCACAAATTTGTTGGAATCACAGGTTTAATGTGACATTGCTTTGAAATTTTATAAGTTTAATTCAGAAAATTAATAATTTGATAAAATTTTCTAGATTAAAAATTATTAATTTAATATTACTAGTTGAATATTTTCACATCAACTAATATTTCAATTATTTCAATCAAAATGAACATAGTTTCACTTAATCAAACTTGTGTTTTAAATAGTTTATTTTGATTAAAACCATTTTTTTGCAATGTTTAATATGACTAAAATCAATAAAAAAACATATAAAAATTGGTTTTGTGATAGTGTATAATTGGTTAATCTGTGTGGGATTGGATTAATCGCTCATGTTTTCCTCACCATTAACTCCCTAGAAATGTTGGAGCTTTTTGCAACAACTTTAATGATTTAATTAAATTTCAGTCCAAAGGAATAGAGTTTGGAATTCTTTTATGGACCCATTTTGGTTCAACCGAAACAATGTGCACCACCTCTCTAGTTTCCTATTGTGCTTTTCATTTTTGAATTGTTTGCTTTAAGTTGAATTTGCAAATTGCAAATGTGATTCCATAAAATGGGATTCAATAGGCATGATCACTAATAAAAGATCATTAGTTTTAATTATAGCATGTAATTTGTCACTTGCTTAATGCAACATTTGCTAGAGCACATTTCATCAAAAAAAAAAATTCATGGTTGTTTTCATTTGATTTCACATATTTAGCTAGTTCCTTGTCAATTTTTTTAAGAATTTTTTTCTTTGGATGCAATTATCTTCTCCTTCCGATCCTCCTTTTTTAAGTTCACTATTACAATTCATGATTTTTTTACTTATTGAAGTTGACTGTCTTGTTCACATTAACTAATGAACATGTCCATTTTGAGTAGAGGCTTGAAACCTAATGACATTTGCATTTTTTGACTAGTGAACTTGAACCCAAGATTGTCTAAGGTCCTAAGACATGAACTTTTACCCCGAGCCCAAGCTAATATTCCATGTCATGAGGTCCTAGAACATAAAATATTCTAGTTTTTACACATAGCCCAAGCCAAAATTTTGATGAAACCCACCCCTTATCCCCACTTTCATGGCCTTTTTGAAATTCCATAGGTGTCCCCAAGTGCATCATAGATTCTTGTGGATTGTTGAGGATAACATATATACAATGTTAGGGAGTGAGAGGTGTTTTCGGGTTCACGAGGTTCAAGAGAAACATCAATTCCAGTTCTAGTTCTTAAAAAATTTAATTGAAAAAACCCTCCAATTCTGGTTAATGTATTCTAATTTGATGAAAATGAAATATAAATTTCATATATTTTGCGCTAGTTAAAATTTTGAAAGATTAATAATCATGCCATCTTTGTCAATCACACACTTGCATACGAAAGAGCCAGCAACCAACACTTAAATCTGTAATTGAGAGATTCTCCTGCAACTTCACTTCACTTGTGGAAAGATCAGTCAGATCAAACAGGCATGTACAGTAGAAGAACATATTTATTTATTGAACGGTGTTCTAAACGAAATCACAAGCAATTTGTTGGAGAACAGTAGTAGCACTTGTGTGAAACTAAATTATGGCCTTCAAAGCTATAGCTTTGCTTTGTGGGAAGCTGCAAAAACCAAGGCCAAATCAAAGTGTTTGCCTCTCCAGGGTTATGGGTGTCCAGTAACCTGAGTCAGTGCTTGCAGAAATAGGATAAGAGCTCATGATTGAAGGTCTAGCTTATAACAGAAAATCATGTTTGGGGGGCAAAGCAAGATTTGGGGGTAAGTGAGCAAGTAAGTAAGAAAGAAGATGACAACTGAATATTAAAGTCTTATGTTATGTGAGGCTCACAAACCAAGGGAAGAAGAAGAGGAAGAGCCAGATGAGAGAAGAATGCAAGCCCAAAAACAAATTTTGTGCCAAACAACCCTTGCTTCAAATTTTCAACACTTCTGGTACCTCCTGTTAATTAAGTAAGAAGGCACATACATCCCAAATGATCTGACAACAAAGAAAAATAATAAGGCACAACTTTTAGTGCAGGACATCATCCTTCATTAAAGGAGCTACCCATTGCTGAAAAGCCTGAACTCACCTGAGTGTGTGTGTGTGTGTAACAGACACTAATCATTCCAGTTGGATGTTGGATTGAGTACTACTACTCTCTCTATATGATACTATTCAAATTAGGGAACATTTAATCATTAGATATATAATGAGAGTATTATATAATATGGTATAATAATGTATTGGATAATCTTACATAATATTCCATTTGATCATTAGATAAATATCTAAATATAGATGATGTCTCTCATGTATGATAAAAAAATACTCTAGCCTTGTGTGAACCACCAGTAGCTGCACTTTTACCATGGTCAAAACCCCAACTTGTTTTGGGTTACTTTTAAGCATTATAGATATCCCATCCCTAGACTAAAGGTCACTTTAGATGAGGGTCTAAGGTCCAAGATCCAATGAAATAGAGGAATCATATTGGTTGAGACCCATAAATTGGACCTTTGGCCTTTAGATGAGGGTCCAAGACCGAAAAGTGGCAAATCAAGGCTAAACCTAAATGGCACCATTTTGGAGGGAAAATAAATTGGTTCAGACCCAACCCAAAAAAAGAAAAGAGCTCAAAAGCGAGCTCATGAATTGGAGAACTAAGATGCAAGTAGGGTTGTAAGAGGCCTTACTCAAGTGAGTGAAGGTGCGAGTGTAGGTGTTGGTTCACAGTGGCTCCAAAATTGGGGGTGGAATAGCTCAGTAGATTAGTAAACATCAGACTTTACAACTACCAATGGATTTTGTTTCCTCCCTTATGAATGCGAGAATGGTCGCCCCAAGGGGCTTTCCAATACTCTAGCCAAGTTGGTGCTAAACTGCACCTTTCCTTTTCTTTTCTTTTCAATGGCTACATGGCCAAACTATCCTACTAGGGGCTGTTAGAAATATACATATCCAGTTCAGCATTTTTCTTGTGCAAAATTTAGCCAAAATGTGAAAAATAAAAATACAAGACAATGCTCTGTTCTAACATTCCCATTTTCCTGAAAAAATGCCAAAATTTCAAAAAACAGTTGATTTTTTTTCAGGACATTTGAACTCCAATTTAAATCTGGTAGCATTCTTTTAACTAGTTTTTTCAATTATTTAGACAGGTTCTAGAAACTTGTTGCCATTTGATGCTAAATCGCTCTTGGGATGCTAGCCAGTGATAGAACATCAGAAATTGAAATATATATCAATGATCCAGTTATGGCCAGCCAAGAAGAAAATCTTGTTATGAATTACCCAAATTGTGAAAAGAAATGGTTTGATTGACCTGTACACATGAATGTTTTCCAAAAAAAGGATTGGAGACCCATGAAAAGTTATAAAATCTCTCACCATCCAAAAAGGTCATTCAGGTGGCCACCATGATTTTGGTTGTGTATCAACCATGTAAATGAACTAGGTTTACAAAAAGAATTCATCTATTGTATTTGTTTTGTTTGTGCCATCAACATCACCATTGCATGCTTAGGTAACACACCCTTCACTTTGGTTTCCTTTCATGTTGAACTTTCGCACCTCATTCTAGGATTATGTGTTTTCAAGTTGCAAAAGAATTGAGCTTTGTGTTCATCATGGTATTGGTCCCTTTTGTTGTCTTCTACTGGACAAATTGGAACAACAATTTCAAAGTGCATGTTTCTTGCAATCATGGTCATTGTCCTTGCCTTCTTTTTCAAGTGAGCATCTAATGAACCTTTTTGTCCTAATGTGTGAAGTTAAGGAACATGCCCTAGGTCTTTTTTGGGGGGATGCTATCACTTTGTAGAGTCACCACTTATACCTTGGGACCAGCCTTGAGGCATGTCACATGCTTTACATTAACTTATTTGAGGTTATATGCAAGTTGAATGGTTCAATTGTCATGTTTTCAAATGTTCAATGTGCCATTGGATGGAATTGTGAACGCTCATATATTTGGTGGTCAAAGCATGAAAGGCAATTTCCAAAAAATTGTATATTTAACAAAAGCAAATTTAAGCATATATGGTAGTCGTATTGAAACAAAGAAATTGCTTTCTATTCTAGGGATCCTCATCAATGTCAACTTGGTGTAGAAAACTTGGATTTCTTAGTACTTTTGACTAAAAATTGATGTAATGATCCTTGTGTAGGTGTTGAAAAAATGGAGGACGTTAGGATGATAATGGGTCTGATGAGGTTAAAAATCTTCTAGATGCTCTTAACATTGAGATCACAATGAGGTTGAAGGTCATATCAATGGGTTTGCAAAATTGGGATATGTATCCACGATTCTTGATATGTTTTATTCATGAAGTACTTGGTAACCCTTTAATATTCATTGAACCCCAGTGCTTGCATTGTCACCTTGTAATGTGCCAATTGAAGGCTCACATTTTACATTATAAATGCATGTTTGGTGTTTAGTGAAACCCTTATGATGATTGAATGAATGTTTGCATGTTTTGACATTTGTTTTCTCTTCTCTTTGTTTTACACTACCAACCCATAAAAGTGTAACTGATATCTACTCTGGCCCCTCAGTGGATGCTTGGGAAAGAACCTCTCAATCCATCTATACAAGGGAGGTTTGGTGAGAAAGGTGATATTTGTCCAACATTGGTGAATACTGTATAGTATGTACCTTGACAGCTTCAGAACTAATTATATTATTTGCAAAATGTTCAAATTTTCAAAAAAGAAAAATTTCAAGGAACATTTTTTTGTGAAAGAGTATATGCAAAATCTTTCCGAATATCGAAAGAGTATTTTGTTTTACATGGAATCTTCAAAACTAATTAATTATTCAACAGACATGTGTTTAAAGCTGCCCCTGTACTGCAGTACTACTCTACATCAAGCAGCAAGAAAACAGATTTGTTTGAATAAGAAACATGAGAGCTCAAAAATGTTTGTGCCTACTAATTATTTTGACACTCAAGCAGCAAGTAAACACATTCATATGAATAAGAATTTGTGGGGCTTCATTTTGGTTAGTTTGAATTAGTACTGCAACACATAAGCAAACAGATAAAATTTGAATAAGAAGGAGGTACTTAGTAATAATAAGAGGAATTGGATGAAGGGAGAGGCGGGGGAATGGGAAAAGCTCTGAATCCAAGGAAATGGGGTAATTGTCAGATTCAAATGCGAGTAAGTCTACTACTACAATCATGAACCGTTTGTGTGAGGCTCTAGGCAGCATTTGAGGGGAGATCAACCCAATTAACGCATTTAAAGCAAAGCGTCAGGATCACGTCGCCATAGATCTGACCGACATTTTGAAACTCATCAATGAGCGCTCTTCCCCAAATAGCTGCTGCTGGCTGGCTGGCTGGCTGGGTAGCTGCGGGTTCCCATAATTGGAAACACAAAGCCATAAGGCACAATTCTCTAGTGACTTATCAGCTACTGCTGGCTGCTGCACACCCATTCTAACTGCATGATATTATCATTTATTTATACGGCACTAAGTTAGTACTCTCCAGCTTTGAATTAGCCTCAACCCTTTGGGCTGCATGAAAGTATAAAAACAGACATCACATATGTTTTAATTGTAAGACGGTGATCTAGTTCTCTCCCAGCTCAGCTCTGTGGATTCTGTAAAAAAATTTGGAAGATTGATTTAACTAAATGTCTTCAGGTTCCAAAGAAGGGACGATCCTGACAAAATTCCCCACCAAGAAAATGAAGCTAACTAGTGCTATAATAATGTTTTCAGGACCACCTTCCTTTCGTTGATGACCTATTTATCATCGGCAAGAACTTTGATGCTAGCCTATCTGGAGAATGACTAAGGTAGATGCACTCGAATGATCAGTTCGCATAATTATCTTGCAAATTGTCAAAAAGTGGACATGTGTGTAGTTTTTTGCAATTAGCACATGGATGAGTAGACGAATGGAAGTGCAATCAAATTTCTTTTTTGGGGACAAGCATGAATTACTTTTTGGGTTTCTTTTCCATCAGGGTTTTCAATGGAACACTAGCATACGAATTAGAGGACGGGGAGACTGCTCTGTGCATAAGTATGCCTAGTATATGAATTCTGCAGTGAGAAAATTGAGGGTAAGAGCATGTCCACCTTGTGCAAGGGCAGCTTCAACATATGTTTTTCAAATAATTAGTTTTAAATGTGAAGATTCCTTGTTGAAAAATATAACATTCTAGTAGATTCACTATTTTCCTGCTCAAAATTTTGATTTTTGGGAAATTTTTGATTTTGGAAATTTCAACCTCTTTACAAATAATTCAATTAGTGGCAAAGCTTACTACAGTATAGTACAATTCAACCTTGGCAAACGCATAAGGAATAAAATCAGAAGAGAATTATAATTATCAGAAGAGATAATTTAGAAAAGTTTGAATTCCATCTAAGTGCATGCTAAGCCTTCTCATTGGCTGCATAATGATTTTTTTATTTCTAAAACTCTTGGCCATCATTCTCAACCTAGGCTAATACCTCTTCCTATGAAAGTGGGTATCTTAAGGAAATAAAAAGGAGGCTCTTTCACTCCATGACATGACTTCTCATTGGTATTAGAGCCAAGTTTAAGAAAAGTAAATGAATCAATAGAGTGCTAGTCAATAGGAAGGACATTTCTATTGGAGGAAATAACAAGTCATAAGGAGTTTTAAACTACAATGTTTGGTGACTCAAGATGAGAGTTATTTTGAAGAGGGAGAAGCTTTGGGATATCATTGAAAATGTTGTAACACCTACCACATTTCCTATTGTTGTCAATGGTGTGTAAATAACAAAGTTGATGTTATGTAACATGAAGAACAAAGTGATGGTGGGATTGATTATGTTAGTCAAAGATAATTTGGTGGACATGGTAGTAAAATTCACCAACCTTGCTTTGGCATGGCAAGCATTGAAGCTCTAGTTTCAGTCAAGAAATGCATCACAAATCAACTTCTTGTTGCAACAATTATGCAACATCAACATGAAGGAAGGCATTGACATTCAAGAATATATTTCAAAAACAAGAGACCTCAACAACTACTTGGCTATGTTGGGAAAACCAATATCTGAAAGGACCTTCGTGAACTTGTTGCTAAATAAATTCCATCATAATTAAAAAGGCATTATTTAAAATCTTCCACTATGGATGTGATGCCATCTTTTGAAAGTGGGTCAAAATAAAATAAATTATACCAAAAAAGTAGACATCTCCATTTTAACCTTGCACCTTTCATATAACTACCATAAAGTAACATCAAATTAAGTGAAAGTATGTGTCAACTAGCATTAGTTGGTTCTATTAAGTTTATAAGAATCTAATTTTAAGAAAATTAAAAGCAAATGAATATTTAAAAATAGATAAAAAGTATTGAAACCAATTTTTTAAATGTGTTTGAACTAAATTTTTGGCTAGAAAAAATAATGAAATTGATGTGTAATAAGTTAAGAAATGAAGATCAACATATGTTTTAACAAATCATAAAAAAAAAAAAATCTTTCTTTTCAATAAAAACTTATTTGACACCTACCGTAAACCAAAAGCCCACATTGAAAAATAGACATCAAAAGCTACTTGTATTTTGAAAAACCTACTTAAAATTTACTTTTGAAATTTAAAATATGAAAATCAATGCACATTAGAATAAACATATATCATATTTTGTCATTGAAATGAAAACATTCAATGTTCCACAATTTTGTAATGGGTTTTGTTGTTATTTTAAATCTATTTTTTCCAATTTTGACATGGTAATCAAGTCGTTCACTTTATCTTGCTTACACCCAAGTGCGAGTGCCAAACAGCTCATTGAATACCATCATATGAAATGGAAAGACTAGTAATTTGAAGGTGAAGAAACATTCATTGTACAATATTAATGTGATCAAAACTATGATGTTTAATGAACATGAATGGCAAATCTAAGAGGCCAAATAAAGAAACCTTTGTTTATAAAAATGTTAGAACATAAAGCCTAGAAAAACATGACATGGTTTATTTGTGGCAAAAAATGTCATGTAACCAAGGATTGTCTTGATTGGAAACTGCTAGCTGACTCAAAAGAAAAAGAAAAGTCAACAAACTTGGTGGAAAAAAACAATGACAATGAAACATTTCAAATCATGAAAAAATCATGGAAGTTGCCTTGACACAATTTCACATTTGTGTAAATACAAATCAAAATTGGTACATAAACAATGGTGCATCCTTCATGTCATTGGTTTTGCATAAAATCTCACCAATATAAATTCCAAAATGAGAGGCTAGGTGAATTCTGCTAAAGGTGAATCTCACAATCATTACCAAAAATTGCATCATCTTCCATTGTGCATTCCACCAATTGTTGAATGGAAATCTTGAAATCCATTCTAGTGATTTAGGACTTTGTTCTAATGGATGTCACTAAGACATGGGTCGTGTGGCAACAATTCCATTAGTGATTCCACCCAACACCATGTTCAATGGTTGGTCATGCATTTCCACTGTGCATTACTCTGCATTTTTGCTCATCATATATGCAACATGTAATGGTTTTGGATGCTAATATTTAATTTTATAATTTATTACTATACATATTCTTAAAACATACGACCATTGTATGGTCAACATACAATCAACATATGACATGCAAAAATCAACATACAAACCATATACATTTGACATATGACTGAAATACAATTGTTGGCATCAAGGGTTGAATCTTGGTTTCCTTGGAGACCATCCAAGGTCTCTGCCATCCAACTACCATTTTACATTGTAATAAAACATGTCAAAAATTAAATATATCCAATTACAAATAAAATTGCATGTGAATATCAATATGCAATTTCCAATATGCATTGTGCATTTCCAATATCCAATTTCCATTGTGCATTTCCACTATGCATTTCCACCATGTAATTTCCATTATGCATTTCTGATATGCATTTCCATTGATCCATGGAGTTTCAAACTTTAAGTCAAAATTTTGTGAATAAACATCAAGAATAGCTCAAAATTTTATGGGAATTTCATAAAACAAAAAATATTTTGTCCACATCCACCTTACTCCCATTGGGTCCCCAATAGCACGTAAATGGGAATGTAATTCAATAGGAATTTCTCATTGAACATCCACTACATTGAAAATTGATGGTCAAATCCACCCAAGATGTTGTCCCCTATTAATGTTTCCACTCAACAACTTGTTGGGTGGTTGGCTTCAACGGAATAGGATGTAGTTTCTAGTAGTGAATGTGATCATGAAAGGAAATGCCCATGTTGATGGAATAATCATGACCAATGTTCTTTGTGTTCAATTTTTAAATTTAGTATCAATCATTTCAACAAAATCATTGATGTAGGCAAGGAATCTAATCATATTTGTTGAGGATTCATGTTAGATTTTGGACAATAAAACAACTAGAAAACCATTGATGCAAGATTTATAAACTGCGTAAATGGTTTATGTAAATTAGGCAATAAAGGTCAAAACACATGTGAATTTAAATGTCGCAAAAGCAAAAACTCGCTTTTGGCATAAGAAATATGGGCACCTCCATTGTTCAAGGCTAAAACATTTGTCAAAAAAAAATAGAATCATTGGCATGCTAAAGATAGAATCCTTGAAAGTAGTTTGTGAAGGATGTTTAGTGGGGGCATGCATCATTGTGAAAAGTTTTCACATGAGTTTATGAATCATGCAAAAAATGTGTTGTATTTATTCATGCAAATCTAGTTGGTCCAATATCAAAAGATTCATTGCACAAATCAAAGTATTTCTTGGTGTTCACAAATGAATATTGTTGAAAAAACTTGGTTTATTCTTTGTGTGCCAAAATTGAAACCTTTGTTAAATTCAAGATCTTCAAAGAGTTAATGGAAGGTGAAACAAGGGAGAAGATATATTCAACATTGAGAATAGACCATGGAGGGGAGTTCATACCTATAACATTCAATGATTATTGCCAAATTCACATAATAAAAAAACAACTAACCAAACATTGACTCCACATCAAAATGGGGTGGTAGAAGGGAGAAATTGCACCATAGTCAAAAAGGTGAGGAATGTGGTGTTTTCAAGTGGAGTCCCATCATTTCTTTAGTTTAAAGCAATTAATACCTCAAATTATTTTGTCATCAAAGGGCCTATGTGTGTGAACAAAAAAATCATTATAGAACAAAAATATAGCAAGTAGAAACCACATGTCAATCACTTTTGTGTCTTTGGTTGTCTAATATACATACATGTCCCAAAACGAAATTGTGACAAAATGTGTAGCAAATTAAAGAAGTCTTTGTTTATGGAATATGTTGATAAGTTTAAAGTGTATAAATTGAATGATCTTAAGTAAAAACAAATCATTTTGAATAGTGATGTGACATTTGATGAAAGCAAGATAGGATATAAACACCTAGGTGGAAAAACATTAATTAAAAAAAACATTATTCCCCATACAACAAAACATTTGGGAGATGTCAATCTTGCCGAACAATGTTACTCAACAAGATGGATCAATTCACATGTCAAACATTTCAATTGACCAACAACCATTGTATGTTGTTGATTAGGAAGCATAACAAGACTTAGGATCAAAAAATCTTGTAGTTGATTGTTACTTGATTTAGGAACAAAGACCTTCAAGTAGGCTTCATGACTTTATGTGCTTTCCATTGAATTATTAGACTCTTGATTTCATGAAAATTTGAATTTTTTGATGTGGAAGATTATTCATTATGGTGGTTTTTTTGTATATGCTTGAAGTTTCATGGAGAAATTTTCACTAAAAGTAGTATTTATTAATCCTTTTCTTACATTGTAGTGTTTGTGACACACTATTGCAAATAAAAATGCACTCCAATTGACAATTGAATTGTTGATGTGTGCACCAATTTCACAACATTATGACAATTTTGGACATTATTGACCTTTAATTGCACATTTCCATAAAAAAACCCAAATACTTATAGAAACATATAAAATGTGTTACAATGGAAAATGTCAAATTTGTGATTACTTTTTGTCTACATCATACCATGGAAACACCCTAATTTGCTATTGTACATTGACAACTTGTTGTTAATGGGTGATAATCTTGAAGAGATTGATCACAATGAAGATTAATTTAAAGCAAAGTTTGAAATGATGGAACTAAGGAGACCAAAATTATACTTGGTGGTTGAGTTTACATTTGATGAATTTGGAAATTGGATGCATATGCACCACATTGGCATGATTGAAAAAATTGGCATGATTGATTGTTCAACAAGTTGCATTCCAATGAATCCAGGCCAAGTGTTGAGGAAGGTCATGCATGCCCCTCTTGTCAATCAAAAATTGTATAGGTTAATTGTGGGTAGTTTTTTGTTTGCCACAAATTCATGACCATGAGGTATTCAATCGACACTTAGAGGTATCCTCAAGAACCTCATATGGTGCAATTAAAAATATACTAAGGTATTTAAAAGGCACTAAACATCTCAACTTGTGTTTTCCTTCAAAAGGGAAAGATTTTTTTTGTTTTATTTGCTAATGCGGATTATGGGCTTGACCTTAATACATGTCATTCAACTTCTAGGATTGTGCACAAGCTTGGGGAGACCACAATTGATTGGAGTTCATGAAGGCAATCAACTATTGCATTGTTGATAATGAAAGCAAAGTGCCAAGTATGCTATGAGATTACAAAAGATGTAGCGCATTTGAGGAGAATCTTTATTGAATTGAAAATTAAAACCTCAAACCCAACTCCACTTCTTAGTGACAATCAAAGTTGTATAAAGCTCGTCAATAATCCTATTCTACATGCACATATAGAAATCGAACATCACTTTATTTGTGAAAGATCTCAAGCCAGAGACATTGAGGTAGGCTACATTCCAAGTCAGTTTCAACAATCTGACTTGTTTACAAAACCACTAGGAGCTCAACAATTCAGTAGATTGAAGGAAGACATAGGCACAAAACCATGTCTTCATATCATTTAGATAAATCATTTTTTCTGGTTAACATTAACAAAGAATGTAGTGTGAATGGGGGTGTTATTAATTCACTATCGTGCTTTTGTCAAATTGCTTGATGACATTCTGTTGACATTAGATTCCTTAAATTATAGTTCTTTTTATTAACCCCTAACTACTAGTTGCCTTTGTAAATATAATTTAGTTGTTTTTTAAACTACTAGTGACCCTTTGTAAAATTAGTAGTTTAGAGGAGTTCAATTATGTTCGCTATACAATATTTATTCATTTCCTTTCATGATTTGTTTACCTAAGCCTTTGCTCTTTCTTCAATATAATCATGAAATAAACCGTAACCCCTAACAAAAATTTGCACACTTCACAACACATAAGGATAGTTGAAATGTTCTTAGATTCAATCTGGACCCGACTTGCTAGTACTTAACTTAAGTGCAGGTTTTGCAACAAAACCATTTTCAATATGACTGTAAGTCATTTGAGTTCCCAAAGGGACAACATCAAATCATCTCTTAGGAAAACACTCAAGATGTCTTTAAGGGAAATGTGGGGCAACACTAGGGTGATTTGTGGCAATGTTCTAATGTGCCCTGGAAAACCCATGTTTGTCCCTAGACAAGCCTAGCTTGCCCCAAGTCCTAATCTCGAAACCCTTCGGCCTGGTTTGCAAGGTGAACTAGGGAGTCGAACCCCAATTTGCCAACTTGGTTTAGCCACCCATGCCGCCATGGTGCTCTCACTCTATGATGGTCCCAAAATGAGGCCCACCTTGCGTGAGTTCAAAAGGGCATGTCTATGGAATGCAAAAAACCAACCATACTGGTCTCATTTGTCTTAGAGTGATCAATGTGTCGTAGAGTGGAACCTCAAGACAAATAAATTATAATGTCCTTGCAGTTAGGCAAAGACCTGGTCCTTGGGACATAAACTTGTACACCCTAGGACTTAGTGTCCTAGAACAAAATGTCTTTGAAAGCCTGATACCATAAGGTTTGAGGGCTTAGGACGCTAAAGGATTTCAAGGCCTAGGCCTTGATGTTTTTCCAATCCTAAGACACTAAGGCCTAGGACTTAAAGGATATAGTGGCCCTAGTACTTGTAGGTTAAGGGACATTAAAAATTAAGCCTTGGAGTTTCAAAGGCCTAAGACATGAAGGCTTCGGGACATGTAAATATGTTGTTACATATGATTGCTATAAAATCTGCGGTGTTAAAAGTATGGGATGTCCTCCTTTGTGAAGGAAATCGCAACATGTTTTTCAGAATTGGGCTTTCCCTTATGAAGATCCATGGTAGGGTAGGCAGGCTGGTGTCTGAACATTTAAGGTCGGGTTTGTTTGTCGTTTTTGCAAGAGGGCCCCCTTTTTTTTTTAATGGTGTCCAAAGAGTAGATGCAGCCCACTTCTTGCCACATTTGGCGCACTAAAGCTTGACAAAATGGACTAGAAGCAAAAAAGTTATGGCCCCTTGAAGTAGGAGGCCTTGTTTTTACAAAAAAAAAATTCAAGTGAACATTTCATAGCCTATTTCTGAACTGGTCAAAAAATCCTTAAATATTATTCTATTGCCTTTTAGAGTTACAAGATGATATGTAGAGCTTAAGATGGTGATTTTAGAATAATTTAAATCATTCAATTTAAACAAAAAATGAAAAAGTTATGCACTGATGAAATAGGAAGGGTCAAAATGAAGACTGAAAACAAATGTGTTTTGCAATTCGTAAAAAAACATTTTATTTTTTTACTGTTCTTTTTTGGTTGCTCCTTTGGCTTTGCATTTCAAAGATGATTTGTGGAGATTGAGAAGGTGCTCCTATAACATTTAAAATCATTCAAAATGGAGAAGAATTGAGAAAGATCTATCAAAGTGTTCGGTAATGAGATAGTGTTTGATGATAAGCGTATCTAATTTAATGACAAGTCCCGGGCCCTAAGCCAAATGTCCTATGCCCTAAGAACCTTAGGCCATTGGCTTCAAGTCCTATGAACATCCTAAGACAAATATCTTGCAAACATGGTAAGCCCATGGTATGACCTTGGGACCATTACGAAATAACACTAAGCCATAATTTTTTTGAAAAGAGGTAAGATCGATTTGTTTTGGCTTAGTGTTTGACCTTAAATTGTGAAGTTTAACCCCAAGTCAAAGCACATTTTGGCTTAAGCATTTTGGCCTAGTGTTAGAATGTTTTCAAGCATATTGATTTAGGATTTAGAATTTTTTGGGCATCTTGGCTTAGGATTAGAATCATTAATGGCATCTTGGCTTAGGGTTAGAATAAATTTTTGGCATCTTGACCTAGGGTAGATGACTTTGGCCCTAGGGTGTTAGAGTCATCTCTAGTATGGCTCTTTTTGTATTCCATACATGTCACCCCCACCAACATGAGAAATTGGACAATATTTGGTGACTGGGGTTAAATGTTATCACCAGGGTCAATCATTGTGGCTGGCCAATCAACAGCATGTGTATCCTTGTGCATAGCTCCAAAGGTCCAAATCCATTTTCATGCCTGTACGTATGCCTGTCAGTAGCCAGGCAAAACAATTTGATTTGTCCATATTCAATTTTGCATCATATTGCCGATGGATTGCTCGGCTTTGGACTCATTTATCAAGTAAACTGTGCAGTGTGCGATGCACAGGTTTACTAACAACTCGTCCAATAAGTGTCAAATCCATGTAGGTGGTTTGAACTTTTAACATCCATTTCTTGAGCATTGAACAGCTTAGTGTGTTCAACTGGGGTTTGCATTTTGCTCTTCTTGTTTTTTTGACGTGTAGGTTTTTCATCTTCTTCCAATATTCGGCCATGATTAATTGCTTAACATAAGGTAACATCCAATTATGCTCCACATCCTCTCAATTCTCAAATTGTCAGTTTTGGACTGATTTGGAGACAACTCCAAGCTAGACTTCTAAATTTTTCAGTTGGGCAGCTATTGACATAATGACATTTTATACTATTCTTGCAACTGTATGTAGAAGGAATTCGTTTTTCTTTCTTATGCTCAAAATTAGAGTTACAATATTCTTATCTGACATTTTTCTCCTAATGTCATATACCCATGTCATAAACTTAAAATAAGAAAACAGTCACATTTCATAATATGGGTATTTATGGAGTTGTAGCACCAGTGTCATCATGATCCAGTGACCACCAGATCCGTATAAACCTATGCATGTGCACAACATTTTGTGATATCACCCCTACTCTTTGAAAAGTGGGATACAGATCCTAAACCCAGCTAAAATTAATTACATCCCATCCTTGCCCAGTGGTTGCATGTTGTGTGCAGTTTCACTGTGGCTGTTATGAATATACTAAGTGCAGGTATGGTATCAAATGAGATCTAATAGTATTCTAAGCTTTTTGCTTCAACTAATGCAACTTTGGTTACTTAATACCCACTAAAAGCTTTTTAGAAGATCAAACTCCTTTACTTGGATTGCAAAACAGGGGTCGGAAGAGAGGATATATGTACATAATCAGGGCTGTAGGAAGTAGGCCTGGGTTATGGTTGGCACAATGGGAATTAATAGATGTATATGTTATCAAGCTGAAGATTGGCCAAGATATGAAGATACTCTACAATCCCAATATCTTATGTTGCAGAACACATATTCTGAAGTGCACTGTGGATGGTACATTGTACTTGACAAAAAAAAGCTGAAACTACAAATCTTTGGAGGAGTGCAATGGTTTCAGACCACACCCTCATGATGGCACCACTATCATGGTTGACATGATCTCTTGATTTGCCACACTCTGGTGGCCTCTGGCAGAATATTAAGTTCTAGTCCCAGTAACAGTGGAGCCCAGTGAAGAGTCTAATTCCCTAATCTAGTGTTTGAATCAAACAACATGGCCCCTTTCTCCCATTGGCTTGATGTACAGAGAATTGTAGCTCTTGTCACTGAAAGACTGAAAACACATCTGTGGCTTCTGTGCTGGCTATGAACTCAGATATGTTTTTAAAAAATTGGGTTCATCAAAAAAGTAAATGCAGCATAGTAGTTCCTTTATCTGAAAATTGGGAAAAACTAAACAAAAAACCCGAGTGATCTTTTTTAGTGATGTGGTGCACACACCAGCAGGCTTCTCAAGAATGGAAAGCCCACCCCCTTGGGCTTTACCCTGTACATATTTCGTTCCTGAACTTGCTATGAGTAACTTATTTGAAGCCTTAATTGCTCATTATGAAAAAGGAATACACTCATCTGCACTTGCACTAGTTGAAAAAAATATCAACAGTAAACTAGACAAATCACTCATATGTTTTACCTTGCTTGAATTCATATGTACATGACATTAGCAATCACTTGTTATTGAATACTATTTTTTCTTTGTGGTCAACTTCAAAGAGGAAGGACCTCACACTGTTTCTATAAGAAGCCAAAAGATGATGATTGTCTCTGTGGTCACGAGATGCTCTGACCACAAAAAATTGGAGTGACATTTTGATTGGAGGATTGCCAGACAAAATGCAATAATAGATAGAAATATTATTTTGTTTCACTAGATGAGATCTAACATTAGATGTTATCAAAGTTTTCTCTCAAATTTAATAATTTTTTTGATCACAGCCACCAGATTAAAAAAAAGGTTCAGAACTAACTATTTAATCCAGAATTTAATTAAATACCCTTTATTTATTGAAGAGTATATTGCTGCATGAATAATTGCAAATCAATCTTCTGACAAATGCAAACCTCAAGCAATGCCTTTGATTACTTTGAACTACATTGCCTACTGTTTCATTGCATAATTTAAAACAAGCACCACCAATTCTCTAGCTAAATACACCTTTTTACTTCAACATTACTAATAAACAGATCACCACCCCAATATTTGTCAATATCATGAATTTTTTCTTATTGTAATGCTTCACACCTCCTGAATGCTTCTAGATGAGTGTTATCACAGGGTGATCAAAACCAGTTGATCTTGCTGCTTATTAGACATACTAAGCTGGATTCAAGTTGACACAAAACCTTCAATTTATTGCATTGCCAGGCTCATAGGGAGAGCCTTCAGAGCAGTTGGAATCAAAGCAGTCCACATGGCTGATGCTAATATAACTTCTCAATCAATTCTCACTAAATTTCCAAACACATTTCTGGGAAATTTTCTGGCAAAACTTCCCCCAAATTATCCCCTCCCCACACCCTGCAGGACCCTCAGATGCATGTGTGTTTGGTTTTCTTGCTGAAGAATTTTCTCATTTCATCTTTGTTCTAAAGATAACAATGATCTGATTCAGTCAGAACAGCAAAGAGACACAATTCAGTAACAACAACACAGCATGAGACATCTCATGAAATGCATGATCAGCCTAAAACCCTAAACCCACTGTACAATTGAAAACCTGTTGCAAAACTGCTACCTCAATATTGCAAATTAGCTTTGAGATTGATTGCAATGAGAATATATGTTGGTGGCAGCTGTGCAAAGTTAAGAGGATCTGATGGAACTGTCTACTCCTGGAAATCCCAAAGGACCACTCTTGGACTTTGAAGATCATAGTGATGACCAATGCGCATACCAGTAGTACCAGGATTTGCAGAAGTGGGTCCACTTAGAAAACTTGAGATTGAAGGTCCAGTACCAAAGCTAGTAAAAGGTCCAGCAGCAAAACTGGACACTAGTTGGGCCGGTGCAGTGATTGCACCAGTAGCAGCAGCTGCACCAGGAGTGTAACAAGTTGGTGATAGTGGCTCCCGGAGGCTAAGATATGCACCTGGTAATTCTGAGCCTGGAGCATGAGATGCTTGCAAGGTGAAACCAGCTGCAGGATTACTATTATTATACTGTGATCTGCTGGAGCTTAAGACATGATGGTGGTGATGATCCTGCCCAGGATGATCCATTAGATGAGGTCTTTTGAAATCCATGGAGTGTGAGAAATGAGTGGTATCAGCTTCTGGGAAATTGAATGGTTGCAGCTGGCGCTTGATCTGCAGCAAGTTGGATTCTGTGCTGAATCTGCTGGGCACATGCTTGCTGCTAGTGCATGAAGGAACTGCAAGTTCATCTAAAACTGCAGCAGTGCCACTGGTGGTGGTGGTGCAGCTGCTGGTACCAGTATTCATGAGTGTGCGCCAGCAAGGGAGAGTAGTGCTATCAGGCAAGAAATGCAGTGCAGGCCTCACCAGCTGCTGGTGCTGGGAGTTGCTTGATCTCCATGAGGTCCTGCCACTAGCTGCTGGCAAAAACTGTCTGCTAATTTCATGCATCTCTTTGATCACTGCACTGTCAGGATTGTCTGTGCAGCTGCTGCTTTGAGAACCCATCTCCAAAGGGTTCATCAGATTCTCCTTGGTGCTGGAAGCTGATGCTGCTGGGAGATGGAAGGTCCCGGCTGGAGTTGTGGGACAGCTTATAGCTGCATCTGCATGATGATGATCTATCAAATTCTGCTGTCTGCAGCTTGCTACTTCATCAGAAGAAGGGTGGTGATGATCGGTGGCAGTACTGATAATGGCTGCTCGGAAGCAGCTGCCCTGCTGCTGCATGTTGTTCTTAGAGCTGCGAGAGGGACTAGAATTCACCAAGTTTTGCATAGTACTCCGAGAAGGGCTGCGGGAATTGGATCTGGAGAGGTCGACAGCCGCGTCCTCCTCGCTGCAGGCGCTGTTGTCTGCATGTCCGGCCATATTGCAGTTGGAGGTGGAAGTGATGGATCGGTCCCAAGAGTGGAGATCCTCAGCTGCTTCATTTTGGATCAAACTGCTGTGTGCTATTGCGGATACATCACAATGATCTGCTGCTGCAGCTGCTGGCTGCCTGAGACTAACAGGATCAGAACTCTGGACTAGATTGAAGTCCGTGGCAGCACAAGAGATGGAGTCATATTTGGACTGTCCTCCAGGCGCAGAAGATGTCCGAGTGTAGTCCCGCACAGCCTTGCGCAGAAGGTTATCACTGAAACACCTGCGCGCTTCTTCCCCAGCTGCTACCATCATCTGTATGACCCAACCCACAAGAGTGTACAGTCGATTGCATAAAAGGGACAGACAATCTGATCAGCATGCAGCACTTCTGGAAGTAGGGTCAGGAAAAGACTTCAGATCACAGGTTCCTTACCGGATTGCCTGCAGATCCATCCATGGTTCCTGCGATGTCGCGCAGGAGCTCGGAGATCGGTTTGTGTGTGACAGGGTCGATGCCCATGTTACACAGCTTCTTTTTCAGCCGCGTATTCCAGTGATTCTTGATGTCGTTATCAGTTCTCCCCGGCATCTTCGCAGCTATTAGAGACCATCTACAACACAGGAAGAAGTCGACAATGATCACTCTCGAGCGCATCATCAGCCTTGACATAGCTAGCAAGGAATGGTGCTACTGGTCACTGGATCTAGCTGCTACAACTCGACCAGTAGCTGACCGTGGAATGTCTCGTATACACAACAACAACACGTGAACCTGCAGCGAATTTGGACAGATCTGATCATGTATGTTGACACCAGAGGTGAAAGAAAGCAAAGAACCTGCTGCCAAGTGAAGAATGCAGCTTCACAATCAGGTCTTCTTCGTCAGGAGTGAAGCTACCATGGCGAATGTTAGGGCGCAAGTAGTTAGTCCACCTTAATCGACAGCTCTTTCCACATCTCTGCAAGCCTGCACCAGCCGCCACATGACAGTTCCATCAGAGCTTTGTTCAGGGTTCAAGGAAAACAATCCCAGAACACGATTTGCATCAAGCTGGAGATAGGTTCAACAGGCGTGGATGCTTGTTTCCGCTAGTACCGAGCAAGACAGAGTCAGCAAGAGGTGAACTGCAAAATGCCGGAGGGACTGGGCAGGAAGATGAAGAAGCTTCCGGATTCGCAAACAAACAACCAAGAAAGAAATGCAGTTGGTACCTGCTTTCCTGCCAACACTGCGCCAGTGCCCAGTACCATGTGCAGCTACGTAAGCCCGAAGCTTCTCATCTTCCTCTGCGGTCCACGCTCCTCTTCGCAAATCATCACCGGCTAACGCTAGTCTACTCATGGTTGGAGATTGATCTAAACCAACGTCTGCAGCTCCTACAAAGCTCTTGGAAGTTGAAACTCCTGCTGAAGTACAGCAAGCCAACACCTCGACCTTCGGAAGAAAGAAGCAACACCACAAAATGCAGAGACTAGGGTCAGTTCCAAACTGCGCCGACGACGTTCTTGTATCAACAGCAAGAGAACCAAGAGCTTACACATACGTCTATATATTCTGCAACTACAAAAGCAACTTCTCATCTACAATGTCAGGCACGGAATGCTATGCACACTTGGAAATTGACTACTTGTAGTTTAGACAAAATTGCGGTGTCGACTCTTCATGTGCCAAACCAGCTTCTTCTCATGCATGCCACGACAGTAATTGTTCGCACATAGAATTCTACAAAGACCTAGCACTCATGTGTCCATCACTCTGCACACAGGCTGAAGTGGTAGCTAGACTCATAAGTAAAGAATTCCAACTACCAGCTAGAAACCCATTCATCATGCGCTAGTCGTGTTCAGATGGTTCCATCACCATCTGCACACTTTGTGCGCAATCATCTGACTGCAAAACATACAAAACCCAACCAGCTAGTCTACGTCTTGAATAACACTAGCAGGCCATCACTGCAGTCCATTAAAGACATATCTAAATTCACTCTATAACTCATCTACTACCTTATATACATATCTGTATCGAGCTTCAATGCAAGAAACGGCTGTACTCCCAAGGGCACCCAAGAACGTTACAGAAAGATTCAGCTTGAGTTGTTGCAAGCTAGGTGAGGCCGATCGACACAATATATATTACGGTGCACACAACTGCAGTACGCTGGAGGCGGTTGTCAGAACACCCAAGCTGGCTGGTACTTGTATTCCTCAACACTGAAGCAGCTGCAACAGGCTGATATCGTTCAAGACTAGAAGATCATGATCAGCTAGTCTGAAGCTGAAGCGCACACTTATTATCCGACCACAGCAGCGAGCTGCTGAGCTGCTATCTCAGTATTCTCCACACGAGAATTCAAAACTCATGTCCATGAGTTGCAAGCAAGCAAGCAAGCAAAGCTCATTCTAAGCTGCGCAGCGCTGAAGGAGAAACAGCTCCATGTATCCGATTTGCAACAACACAAACCAAAATATATTACTTCCCACAGCAGCTCCAGTTATCAATAGAGTCGGAGGTACTCTCGCAGTTGTCGAAACCTGCCTGCGCGATACTGCTGCTGCTGCTGCTGCTGCAAGTACCTGCACTTTCTCGAGAGAGACGAAGATGTAGAAGAAGAAGAAGGGGGAAGAAGACAAGCCCAGGAAGGAGACAGGGAAGTACGGTGCGCACACACCACACACACCCACACACACACACACACGCAAAGGAACCACCCAGCAGAGCGCCTGCTGTCTTTGTTGTGTTCCTTCTTGGAAGGATGATTAATACCCAGCCTCCTGGATGAATACCAGACTTCTGAACCCCCCTATAGTTTCCTTCATCCACAAATATCATATTTATAATATTTTAAAGTTGTGGAAATCTCAGGGGTTTTCAGTCCAGTGTTTTTTTTTTTTTTTTTGGGCCCCCTCCCCCCACCCTCAATTTTTGTGTTGTTGTGCAAGTGGGATGATTGTGCAAGTGGCAAATCATCCATATGAATAGTTAGCCAAATTTGGTGATGTTCAAAATATGAAAGTAAAACAAAATCTAAAGCATCCTTTGATGTTGTACACAGTTGTGGTGATTTTTTTTTTTAAAAGTAGTTTTTTTGGAGATTTTTATTTTGAGAAAACAAGAAACTTGTAAAAGCAGGTTTTTTTTCAAAAAACTATCTCTCAAAATGGCGAAAATTTTCCACCAAAAAAATCAATGGTTCTGTCTAGTACGGGCATTTTATTTAACACGTACTTCACACAATTCAACACGTACTCACTCTAATCTAATGGCCGAGAATATGAATAGTAGACTGAAGAAGCATCCCGCTTAGTTCAAAAGCCATTGTAAACAAGCCTCTCATCAACATGGTATAGGGGCTCACCCATAAGAGCATCTCCACCCATACCCTTATTTGGGCCTCTATCATTGTCTTCCACTTCCCAGATGCGGTGACAATTATTCCCAAGTTGTTGTGTAAATCTTTGAATTTCCAAACAACCAACTGGTTCTGGGTATTTTAAAAAAAGTATGAAACAAAGAACCAGTCGGTTACAATTATTTCAAAATCCTCAAGGAACTGACTGTTTTCATGGCTTTTCCAGGTTCTTTGACTTTTAAATTTTGTGCGAAGTCGGTTCTGGGGGACAGGTACCACAAAAATATTATTTGCCAGTTCACTTCCAGAGGTCGAGGGTTTCAGAAAATAGGAACATCCGGTTATATATTTATATGACTGGTCTGATAACCAGCAAAGAACTCATGCTGCCTCAAAGAGCCCACCAACACTTGAAATAAACATGAAAAGTGAACAATATAAAGTGAGAGTTTGTTTCAATGTCACCCACCTGGGCAATCATTAAGTCCAAAGTGCATTTCACTCTAATTTTTTCTGTGATACTTCATTCAAATTATTTAGTGTGCATGCCATTTAATTGTGTGGGCTGAGATGCTCTCAGCAAATTCAAAATAGCAACAATTTAAATAAGAAATGTTCCATGAAGTTCTTAAAAGATGAAACTCGCAATTCATAGTAACACCTGCTGAACATTCCTCAAAATAGGTGGGTACACAGTTCTTGTGGCAAAGTGATGGAAATTTTTTAAAAAAATTTGGAGACTTTCTTTTTCTAGTGTAAATTCGAATAATTTTGCTACAAATTTTTTAAAAAATTGCCAAACTTTGGAAACCATAAAATTAAAATTATTTCTTAGAAAACCCTCTGTTTGGGTTTCTCAAGTTGCAGGTGTTGCAGTTACATGACTAGCTTAGCAGATGAGATTGGGGGCAGGTATGGCATGAACTACAAACCCCTGGTTGACAATGTAGAAGTATGATATGACCCACCCTGATTATTGACTATGGTAGTTGGGTTGGTTGTTTCCCCGAGCTTTGTTTTGCTAGGGAGTTTTGCAAAAGTTCTCTCTCTTTCTCATTGTAGTGCCTGACTCAGTATTATTCCAAATTCATTGCCTCCCAGAGTCCACACACCCTTCGATGGTTGAGCAAGACCTTCAAAAAGTGCTGGTAGCTGGTTCACGAACACCAGCCCTCTGAATAATAATAATAATAATATAGTGTGGTGCAAAAGATTCTACAACAATGTAACAAAAGTGACTGCCATAAAGCAAAGAGAAACAGATGCATGTACACACATCTCAGAGCCCACATTTTGGCCCCACACAAGGGATTTATCATGTGTTTGATTTGAAAGCTGTTGTGGGTTGACAAGGTTGACCCATGAACTATATAGATTTTCAAACCTGGAGGTGATGGGTGTGTGGGAGAGGCCAAAGCCGTTGGATATCAATGGATTAGCCTGGAGGCTGGCTCTAAAACAAGAGATCGATCATTCCTCTCAGGTCTTGGGACAGGCCCCCAGGCTTATCTTCAGAATGAAATTATCAGGCCCTAAACTTCTCACTGTTTTCCTACTGCCTAGCATTGAAGACAGGCTTTTGAGTCAATCTGCTAATAGGTTCCAAGTTCCAACCAGTGTTGGGCGGTTGCTGCTTGCTTAAGGAAACTACTGGCAGCTAAAGCTAAAGCTGGTAGGGTATATGGAGCTTTGACTGGCAGTTCTCAGGAAATTAAAGAACCGGTTCTGAACCTTGACTGACAGTTCAGAAACACTTACATTAGAATTGGTTTCGACCCTCAACCGGGGTTTCAAAAAATCAGAGAACCAGGTCAAGGCACCTACCCTAACCGCGGGTTTTGTCTTCCAGTTCTTTCACAAGACTCTGCCAGTTCTTGGAAATTTTTCAAAATCCTGAGACTGGAAGTTCTGTTGATTTTGAAAATTTTCAGAAAATCAGAACTAGATATTCACTGAAACCAGAGGTTATTAACAAAATCAAAGGACCACACAACACTCGTTCCAACTTCCCTCTTCATTTGGCAGCCTTAGCCTTGTGGTTAATTCATGAGAACCCAAAGACCCTAAAGTGGAATGGATGCTGCCCAGTGTCCATTACACGCCCAAATTATGCATAATTACAGGCCCAAATGTGTCTGGGCAGCACCAAATTGCGTCTCGGCTTCACCGGACCCATCTTAATTGGGCAATTGGGTAGACAAGGGAAAAAGAAAAGCAGCAGTACTTTTGTACTGCCTGCATTTAGGACCCTTGGCTGATTTATTGTCTTCCCACAAGTGGCAATGTCGGGTTTAGGGCACTTTACAAATAACTCTACTAATTTGGTGTTGGGTTTAGGAATTTACGAATAATCCCCAAATGTCAGAGCAAACCAATTTGGTCCACTTTTCAATGTAAAATGGCTTTGGGGGGGACGTTTACGGGTTAAGTGGTAGATGAGGAATCATCTGGAGCTCATGTTTGAATTGATGAATCACAGTTGTTGAAGTGGGGAAATTTGCAATGTACGTAGAGAAGTAGAAGCAGATCCTTAATTGCATATGGGGGCACTAACTAAATCTTGTGATGCAGGAGGTGAGTGTCGAGGGAGGGAGGAAGGGAGGGAGAGAGAGCCAGGGGGCGGGGGGTGTGGGCTCGTAATACAAGGGAGTCAGACTGAAATGGGAGCCAGCAGCTGCGAGCCTAATCATGAACAGTTTGTGCGAACAGCTGCTTAAACCTCCCTACTGTGACCCCATTATGCAAGACCACGTCCCAATGATCTGACAACAAGTTTTGTTGTTGCTGTTGTTGTTGTTGTTGTAGCACTTATTAAATGACTCTTCCCCCAACCCAAATTGCTTGCTCCCTCATAATTGGTAGAATTAGAAGCTGCTACTAGCCATGATATCTATCATTAAGTAATTCATGAGCACATTTCTCAACCACAACCAAACACAAAACCAAAAGAAAAAAAAACAAAGAAGAAGAAGAAGAAGAAGCAGGAGGAGGAGGACCAATAATAACTCGCTCTCTAATTTCTCTAGCTAGCTGATCATCTCAGTTAAAGTTACCCCAAACAAGCAAACAACAGTTAAGTAAAAGAAAGGGCAGGAGCTGCCTGACATTACCCTGAATGCATGAGATCAGAGTGTAACAGACATGCATTTAATGTTAAGTTGAGGTGAGCTCTTCTGACAAATTCACATTGGAAAACTACATTAATTATCATCAGGTAGTCAGGTTCCAAAGTTTGAGGCAAATTTTTATCAAGTAGCTGGCTTTTTTATGCTCACACTCCTCCAGCAAGCAGGCCTCCCAAGCTCCTCTAAAAATGTTTGGAGTGAGTTAGGGGCAGTGTTTTTTTTTTTTGTTTTGTTTTTTCAAATTTGTGAAGTAGGTGGGTTGGTGATGAAGCACTAACAAGAAGACTTAGGCACATATGGCTAGAGGTCAGGTGGGGATGTATGTAGAAACATTAAGAATTTGTCTTGTAATTTGGCTACTTGTTGGAACCTATTTTTAAAAATATGGTGTCTTTAGATTTTTTTTTCTCCTAGTAATATGGTGACTTGGGGTCATTTTTTTATCCCAAAAAAAAGAAAAGAAAAAAAAGCCCCCCCCTTTGTATCTTTTGCACCTTCCTTTTTTTTTTCCTTGTCAGGTTGCAAAAATTCACCCCCAAAAAAAACACACTCCAACTTAGGGGACTTTCCCAACATTTGAACCTGTTTAATTAACTGTGATAATTCTTTCTTTGTAATCACAATTATAGTAAAGGTAGAACCAGCGTTCTTTATGGTGCGAAATTCTGTCAAAATGTGAAAAATAAAAAATAACAAAGGAAACTAACAGTCTGTCAGAATATTCTCATTTTTTTTTCAAATTTCAGAAAACAAATTGGAAACCTTTTCCCCACATTTGGACTCTGATTTTAGTTTGGTAGCACTTTTATAACTGATTTTTTATCACTATTTAAACAGGTTCTAAAAAACCTGACACCGTCTAATGCTAAATCCCTCTTGGGATGCTAGCCAATGATGCAACATTAGAAAATTGAAAAAAAAAAAATCACTGGGGACAATACCATTTAAAGCTTTAACATTGGTAACATTTGTTTTTGTTCTTGCTGCCCAACCCTAATTAATAAGACCCGTGTAAAACTCTCTCTCTCTCTCTATATATATCTGTTAGTTTAGAATTAACACAACCATATGCAAATCAGATTGTAGATCTTGATCCCAGCTCCCAGTTAAACTTGCTCTAGTTAACATGTTATTTTGCTCTATACTTATAACTTTGCAAAAGATATCAAACTTTGATTTTTGAAGGCTTAACATATTTCATTATAATCAAAACCTCATATCCTTGATATAATTTCTAAGTTCTTCATAAGTGGGCCAATTAGAAGTGATTTTTGTGTTTCATCCTTTTTGCTTTTGAGAACCACCAATTAGAGATCAACAACCATTCATTTCTATACTAACATTACTCCACAATGTGTTTGTTTCCAATTGTAATGAATGGATCGCTCCTTCCAAAAATTCATTATTTTTATAATGTACACTCACTTATTTCGGTATTATTCGAATCACAAGGAAAATGCATAGTGAAAATGAAATTAGCTATCAAACTGATACTGTAACATTCTGCGATGACATAGATTTTTTATCAATTTTATAAATAATGAGATTATCATTTGGTTTAATTTTTATTTTATTTTATCATTAGGTTCATCAAAAGAGGGACACATGGCATTTTATTTTACTTCCATACAAGTGAGCAAGAATGGTTTTTTTGGTCTACTTTAGGTACAGGCTTGTACCCATTGAAAAGTATCATCTAATGTTAGTTATTTCATTGTTCTTTGATGGCTTTTCAGATGTTTCAAATGAATGTATATTTGCTCTTTTTTACATGAAAAATGTTTCAAATCTGTATTGATAAATGGTTGTCACCAGCGTTGTGTGCGGACATGTGGGTAAACTAAATTATCAACTTGGGTATAAGCCTGATATTAAAAACCATACTAACCTGGTACTTTGCCTTACCAGCTTGGTCTCCTCATTTGTCATAGGGTGACTTATAATAGACCGATCTAGTCTTGGCATCCATTATGTTGTGATTGGCACTCAAACCTAAAGCTCTTTGTAGTGTTACACATAAATTTTGGGTATTGCTTTGATATTTAGGAGCTTGCTTTGTTGTGCACACTTGAGTCTTGGGTACTTCTCACTAGGGTTAGATGATTAGTAATGAATAACAAGTAATGACGGAGGGGGTGGAGCTCCAAAGTGTTACACCGGCCTGAGTAATGAGGAAGCTAATTGTGATTCAGCATATTGAGAAGTTAGACATTTAATGTGTTGGCCATGTTTAAAGTTTGGATTTTAAAAATTGTCATGAAGACATATTAGGACCCCGGTTAATATACCTTAGGTATCAAGTTTTAAAAACTAAGACCGATATCAGAATTAAACCTACTTTGATTATGTACCTGGACTATACTAGACATACCAGGACCAGTCTGGTATGTGTAAATTCCAATAATCACACAACACTAGTTGTCACTCTGTTATAACTTGCATCTTCCTTGTTGGCTATGACCTCTTTCTAATAACACTGTAAAGAGAGCCTCAGTTAAGTTTCCTTTTTGGATACTACCATTTCTACTTGATTCTACAGGAGAGAGGCTTTCAAAGTAATTGACATTCAAATTTTATGTGGTGGGTAGGATGAGGGCCTTACTGATCATAAAGCACGGCAAGAAATGGAAAACAAGAAGAAACAACAGGACAAAACCTTACATTTTGTATGGATGAACATTTTAAAACATAAGCTTCCTCCTTCAAAAGGTAAGATGTTTTTTCTCCATTCCAATACTAGCTTTAAATAGCCTGTGAGTGATATCTGAAATAAAATTCACATATTGTGGAAGAACCCTAAGGATCAGTGAATTTTTTTTCACTTAAAAAATTTGCATCATTGGCTAGCATCCCAAGAGGGATTCTCCATCATCAGCTCTAAAATCTAAACAGTAAAACTACTAGTTTTTAAAAATGTTACCAAACTAAAATAGAGTCCAAATGTGGTGAAAATTTTCCTAATTTTTGATGAATTTTCCAAAACAGAATATGAATATTGTAACAAAATATTCTCTTTCTTACTTTTCACATTTTGGCAAAATTTAGCACCAATTTTTTTTGTTGGGGATAGGCAAAAAGTGAATGTACAATGAACTATGTATCAGAACCAATACTGAACTAACAATGGAGGGCTTATAATACTAAATGCCCATTCTTTTAAAGGCATTTGAATTAACTTCTAGAGATTGAAGCCTGTTAGAGTAATTTTTTCCACCAATAATAATTTGTTCACCATAATAACAAGAGTGACCAAGAGTTAGGCTCCCTTAACACTAGAGCTTAAAAGCCTATGACCATCAAAATAGGAAATCCATGATTTTTAAAAAAAGGATTGTCATAGTATAAATTCACTTTACACAAAATCTAAAGGACCAAGGAAATGGAGATGGATGAAAATTTGACATGGAATCTTAAGTGGCAGCTTATGGATAATGTTTCATTTTCTAACAAACTTCATGCCAAGCCCAACTCACATATTTGAAGTGGGCCTATTGCAAAATTTGTTCGTCCACGACCTTAAAAACACATGATTGATTCAAAATGTTACTCCTTTCTTCACTTTGTTAAAATATTCACCCATAGTTCTACCCTTACAATTAGCCTAGGCCAAGAAGGTGAGGTAGCACGCACCAAGGGCCTAGGTTTTATTCTTTTAAGCAGGGTGGGGGTACTAGATTTTTGTTGTTCCTATTGTGTTCTCGCAAAGTTCCTGCTGCGTTTCCATCAAGTTCCCCCTGAATTTTCAACATGTTCCCAATAGCTCCTCACTTTATCTCATAGCCTTAAGTTCAAACTTGAAAACCTATATATCCAAGTTACAACATATCTATTTGGGATTGTGCAATGCTTGATTATTATTTTATGTTTTATGGGCCAAACAAATATGCCCATCACATTTTTTTTAATTAAAAAAGAAAAAAAATTAGGGTTTCTTACAATTAATTAATATGAGTCACAATATACTACCATGTTAAGTTACCTCAGCCAAGTCTTTTACTATCATTTTAAATTAATTTCACAACCAGAGCCCTCACATAGATGATTTCCGAATTTTCATAGGACAGCCTTTGGATGGCTTTTGAGGGCTGGGTATTTCCATGGACATAGCCCATTATCATAGTGTAAAGGGGGCCTTAGTTTGTGGGCACTGAAATAGGTACGATTTGAAATGGGTGCCTCTTTATTCAGTCTCTATGTTTATTCTCTCGTCACCATTAAAATCAACTATTTACCCACACTGAACAAAAATTGACTGAATTGAAAAGAACAAATTTAAAAAGGAGATTAGAAAACTCTGAAACAATTCGATTACTAGAATTTATCAGGAAGAATTTATCATCAAACGTTAACAAGAGTTGTTTGGAGACAGTGGTATAATATGAGAAAAACTAGCAAGCATTCAGATTGACCACGATTTGTAAGCCTTTTTTTTTACCGTAAATGGTGATCTGGATACAATTAAGCAAGGATCTATGTACCCCGGTTACACATATTGTGACTTCAGGATGGCACTCTAGATATGGTAGCCTCTCTTTGCCTGGTATTTGGGTTATAGAGTTGTCAACTCCCCTCCACCAGCATAGAGCCATGGAAAGGGAATGGATCCCCAACAGGAAGATCCGTATGACAGGCTCACAGAGAGAGACATAACTTGAGTGACTTTCTTGTCAGGATCCCAATGGGTGAATGAGAGAGAGTCATCAAAGAAACCAGTCATCACACCACTTGGATGCCAGACTTGGGGTCATTCTTCTAGACTTGTAACTTTACTTTTTCATGAGCAGATAACTGGCCTATTTATGGAATTTTGGTTCTTATTTGCTTCTAGAATCCTGAAATAACTAGTGAAGATCTGCCTGATACTAAAAGTGTACAACCTGAGTTATGAAGGTGTGCCTTGTTGAGTAATAGCTAGGGCTGAATAGTACTACAGCCTGCGGATATTTGTGTACACTCATATTTGACTATGAAACACAAAAACTAGCGTTAAGCAAAAAAAAAAAAAAAAAAGGTTGGCAAGATGTGCATGAGATTATTTTTGTTTAATTCGACTTATGGGGCTACCTGATCAATTCAGCCACATCCTGTTCTCATGCACAGCTGATGCCTTCCAAACACCAATGCCACTGCATTTTAAAGAAACTAGCCCGTGCCTAAGCATATACAGTAACCGGCATGCAGACTCAATGACAGAAAATCATACAGCCATTGACAAACCATATAACCATGCAGACACAAGATTGGCAGAAAATCACAGCTGAAGCCATTGACAAATCCAACCCCATGCAGACCAGATTGCCAGAAAATCGCAGATCAGCAATTGACAAACCCACCGTATTCCCATGCAGAACCCAACGACAGAATCCAGAATCAATCCATAATCCACCCACTTGGACAGACACAAAGAGTACTTTTTATAAACTTGGGGGGGGCTGAGGAGGAGACATCATCACAAGGAGTTTGCCTGCTCCTGCTACCCTGCTTTTGATCAGAGCTGGAATGTACCTCACGAAAGAATCACAAAAGGAAAAAAGCGATTCATGTAACATGATGATTCAGCTACTAATTCAAAATATCTAATATAAAAAAGCCATGAGCTAATGAGACCTCCTTGATTGGTATACAGCACCTCCACCAGTGCTCAGTATGCAGCCCTGCAGAAGAAAATTGGATGAGGAAAAAAGTCAATATAAGCCGGTTTCTCTCAACAAAATTGTTTTGGCCTAGTCTTTTTGCTCAGGATGTTGAGGGTGGTAGGCCTAAATGGCACCAGACTCAGTATCAACCTTAAACTTATCAACTGCTGTTGATTGGCTACATAGTTTGATTGGTCCAAGTGGGTTGCTATTAGAGTCTTCCACCTATGTGAAGTCCCAGTTTTAGTTTTATGGGTGGGGTGGAAAAGAGTAAATAACTAAACTTGGATGTGAGAAATATTCGTGCATGGCCACATACTAAGCTTTGCTGAAGATGCTTTTGGATCAGAAACTAGCAACACTAGGTAGATATATAAGGGGAGTAAGGATCAGTTTCCATATGCCTGACCCACTACAACCAACACTGATAACTATGGAATAAGTGAAAATATTGTTGCAAAGAGTTCCCATCATTTTATTTTATTTTATTGTTACAAGATTTCTCAACCTGGTGAGAAAAGAAATAGGGACTGCAAACTGTTAAGGATTATTTTTTCAGAAGTATTTGCTCAAATTCACCAGATTTGGAGGCAAAAAGTTGTGAAGTTGTCGTATTTGGGACGTTATGGTCTATCATCTTGTCACCATAACATCGGGGGAATGCAAAAAATATCTACCTCTCTCTTTAACCTGTAGCCAAATTTGGCTTTGCCCTCTTGTGGATGATCACCAAACCACATACCTCAAAATTTTGAAAAAAAGAAAATCCTTGGAACTTCCCATGTCATTCTAATTTCTTTTCACCAGAAAAAAAGGAAAAAAAAAAAAAAAAAAAAAAAAAAGCACTATCGACATTTTAAGGTTATCTTTTGACCTTACAATTTTTGGAACATCTGGTGGCAACATCAATGGCATAAGAGTGTGCATATTGGTAATCGCCATTTGTTTAACTGGCACATGCAAGTGTTTTTTTTTTTGAAATGTGATGCTAGTGAAGTCTGGTGGGTAGTTGGGAGGATGAACTAGAAAGCCAAGGAATCTTCAGAAAATAAATAATTCAGCAGGGTGACACTAATGACATGGAAATGCCACTCAATCACCTTAGATTTACCATATAAAATAATTGTATAGTGGGTGAAGTGGGGGTGGAAACTGAGCCTAAGAGAAGAGGGCTAGGAGGAGCTCATGTAAGGATATAGGTAGGTTTGTTGTCCTGGAGCGGCAGCAGGTTCTGCAGCTACAAAAAATGGCAGGAACAACCTTCCTGGGCCAGTAACAACAAATCATTGTGTCATAGAAAAACTTTTGTGGAAGTTATCAGGTTGACTTAGTTGTGCGGACAAAGCAGGACAGGCCTGCTTCCTCACTAACTTTCCGGCAATGGTATGTAATGTGTTGCCAGAGCGCGAGTAAATGCTGCCTGCGCCTTCAGCACTAAAATATGACCAGTTGCGAGTAATGCATGATTGCAGATCCTCCTTGCTAGATGTGACTATGCGCATCTGACATCTCCCACATAATGCCCCCGCTCCCCCTTCCTCTCTCTCTCCCTCCCTCCCTCCCTCCTACCTACCTACAAATTTTCCTGGGATTCCACACCTTGCCGATCAATGCCTCAATCCGGGCAGCCACTGCCTTGCAACTGGGACTCGACATGGATGGTAATGGGGGGAAACTAAGGTTGAGATAACCGCCGGGTAAATATAGCTGGGATTCTACTGAGGTATTAAGTTCTTCATTTCTTTAGTGAACCCATTGGATGAATATGCATGAATAAAGTAAGTGTGTTAATTATTTTAATTTAATAAAGCCATTTGGATGATTGCATGCAAGAAGTTTGTTTTGTTAGGGCTATTAATTTATATATCTACGCATGAACACACCACCATGGATGGATGGATGGATGGATAGATGGTGCATTGATATGACACTTTTTTTCCACTAGGTTCTTGTTCCCCAGATAATTTTGCCATTGCTGAGGATCCTAAATTTTTTGCAAGGGTTTCTAAAATTGGGGTTCATCCAATTGAATGGCTTCAAAACGGGAAAGTTGGGGTGGTGCATTCATTGGTGCTACATCACCATGAAATGCCCGCATCCCAAGCATCTGTTTTTTTTAAGGATTTAATGTTTGGCAAGTTAGGGTGGAAGCAATTAATTAATTGTAGGAATAACTAACTGAAATCCGTTAATGTTAAAAAAAAATTGAGATAATTATGACATGTTATGTACCATTGAGTTCCAAAAAAAAGTCCTCAATTTTTGAAATGATAAGTCATGAATTTTTCAAAAGGAGAGGCAGACATGGCCCATGGAAGAAAAGGTTAAATTGAACTTCCAAAAGGACCCCATAACCATACAGTTGTTTCAGGCTGAGTAAGGCAAGAGGTGGGCCATGTTATGCACCATTATATCCAAAATGACAAGAAGCATATGGGCATATGGATGCCATGGGTAGATCAAATGCAGTTCTTCTGGAGCTGGTTTGACATGGGTGCCTACAGATACCCATATGAACAGAGGTCTAGTTCCCCATTAGACCTGGTTCAGGACAAAAACAAAGTGGTATCAAGAAGAGACAATTGAAAAAACAAAATTTATTGCCACCAACTTCTGTTTGGAACTTTGCAGTACCACTCAACCCATCTCTCTGGAACAAAGTTTCCTTTGAGGCATAATATTCAGTTATGACATGCTTCCATAAAATTGGTTCACTTCAAAGTTCAAATAGAACATAAGAAGTGAACCTGTTTATGTAGTGAACAGCCTCCCTGCAAGAATGCTCTATTTCTGGCTTCCCTCACAGGTTTGGTTTTCTTTTTTGCTGTTTTTTTTTTGGGTTGGGTTGCTGAATTTGGTACTGGGTTCTATGGCCTTCTTGCTTCGAATTTTAGAGCTTTTTCTGCTAACAGTAACTTAACAGCAGCTCCTTGGGTTGCAAGCTATCAAACCTTATTGAACTTATAAGGCACACAGAATGTTGGTGAAATGTTTTTTAAAAGGAGCTTTGATCAGCGCCCAATCATAAGGGATTTAAAAAATTCTATAGGCTATTGTGCCCAAAGTTCCAACTTCCCAAAATATTAATCACATTCACACACACACACAGAGGGGGGGGCCGGTGGGTTGCCATCTTAATTATACAACTCAAGAATTCATGGAACTTGGTGAAGAATAGATAACTGTGCAACTTTATAATATAGGGAAACCCCATACCCTACTAGTGGCTAGGACAATCATCACCATGGGAATGGTTGTAGTCTCCAATTCCTCTTCGCCAGGTAGAAATGTATTGGACTACTAAAGGCCATAATTGCAGCCATAAGGAATAGATTGGCAATCACCAATAGTTACTTAGTTGGCATTCTAAATCATCCTTCTTCTTCTTCTTCTTCTTCTTCTTCTCTAGTCAGGGATAGGATTCACTCTTGGGAGAGGGACTTTGATTTCTTCAACACACGAAGTTGAGTGGGAATTCCGCGGCCAGCCCCACTGTTGTGAAGGACCATCCTCTTGAAATGGGTCTCAAGAGTCCAACACTGTGAGGGGTGTCCATGGGATATAGATGCTAGCAACAAGGAGCTACTAAATGGCAGTTGTCCTTTCCATTACACAGGATGGCCAGTATCCAAGGGCTAATAAATGATAGTTGCAGGTTTGCCTGAAACAACTGCAACAAGCTGCAGTTGGCCACTTGTGTGTTAACCCGGATCCATTTTTGCACACATCAACTCATGACAATGGCCTTGGGTGAACCAGCACCCACGTTGGTACCATGGTAAAAATCCCACAATCCATTCAATTCATTCCTAAACATTACAAATATCCAACGCCTAGACTAAATCAGGACCTCTGAGTTCAAATCTAACATTTTGTGGGCTTTATATGGCCACTATGAGGCCTCACTCAAAAAGGTGAAGGTACCAATGTGGGTGCTGGTTCACCCTGGAAACCACTTCCAAGAAAGAGCACATGAATGTTGAAATGCAAAAGCATAATCGATAGTCTTGTAATCAACATATCTTCTTGTAATTTCTTTGGAGCTACCAAAAAAAAGGTGAATAAAATCTCAAAGCCTTTCCTTTATAAAGTGATGATGAAGTTCTATGTGCTTGATTCTTGCATGAAAGTTTCAGGTAATAGCAATGTTCTATGGCACTTTTGTTATTGAAAAGTAATTTGGTGGTGAAGGTTATGAGCATGTATTCCAATTAAGTGTTTGAAAGAAATAGTGTTGGTTATCATTTTTTCTACAAGGAGATAAGATAGGTCCCCCTTACTAATGTAAATGCATAACTTGCAAGTGAAATTTGTGACTACTAAAGGATCACATGCTAGTGTACATCACACTGCTCACTAAGCATGTAGTCTTTCAACCTTTCTGTTTTGTTTTCATTTCAAAAACAATTGATGTTACCAGTTTTAGACCTTAAGTTCTTTATAAATATTTAAGATCCTCTTAACGACTTGCTTATGCAAAACTTTATGATCTGACATAAATTATGGCATAATTTTCCAATAGCATTAGTTACATTGAATACTCCATAAACATACAAAGCTTGCAATTGCATTGGAGCGGACATTTACTTGCGTAATTTCACATTTCTTTATTTCAAGAATCCCATTCGAACAAAAGTTGACACCAATTTGTAGGTGCCCATTGAAAAATCCTCCATTACAATAGATTTTGTCACCTACTAATTGTAGCTACAACAAATGTATAATGGAAGGTGAACACTACAAATGGCTAGATTTCACCCACAAAATGAACTTGAATTTTGAAAACATATTTGAAATTATTTTCTCATGAATTTATTAGTTCATGCTTTTAGCCATATGGTGTGATGAATGTTAGTTTATTGAAATTGTTTTTGCTTCCCAAAAGCATCAAATATCTACAATGTAGCAAGGAAACTAATCCTCCACACATTACCCCAAATTCACAATGTGCATTTTCACCTCAATTATCTAAAATTCACAATATATGATAGTTTCTTTGATTTGTTGGTCATGATAGAACATTCATTGGTATTGTGGAATATAATCTAGTTGTGAAGGTGTGAAAAAACCCTTTTCTTGTTACATCCTTTAAAGAAATTCATCCTCTTCACAAGGCTTTGCATGTTCAAGCACAATGCCCATGGACTTGAATGATGGAACTTGAATTGCTTCTTTTGTGCTTTCAAAGAAGAAAAACACAAAAGAAAACTAATATATTAAAACTAAAGTTTGGAAATTTGCTACCTAATTAAGAGGGAATGGAGCGTGTAAATGTGAGAGGTTGCATTGGGTTTAAAGGTTTATGAGTTAAGCCAAAATAATGATAGTTTTGGTCAAAAGTTAAGGGATTCTTGAGATAGCTCAAGCAGAATCTAGAAGAAATATTTCTAGTTCAAGGCTTTGAATTAGTGATTGCCTCAAATGCCTAGGGGACATTAATAAGAAAATGGAATATTGACCTATTAAATGATAACGGAAATAAACCATAATGATTTAATAAAAAAGAAATCCAAAATGTCACAACTTTAGCTTTGGGTTTCAAAATTGAAGTTGAGGCGAGAAAAGGTCCAAAATATCTCAAAAATAAACCCACTTGGCATAGTGTGAACCAAAGGAAATGAAACACATGTCACAAAAAGTGGTTCAAATGTGGTTCAAAGGAAAAACATTCAAGATCTCAAGTTGCAGTCTTCGTTTAGGAGTTGGGACTTTCAAAGATGACATTTTCTTTAAATGAAGTTTGAAGGGTCAAAGTTCATGTCTAAATCAAATAATGTCACTATTACATAACACAATTTTATGTTAGTTTTTTGGATTAAAATTTCAATCACAATGAATAGTTGACAAAAATGTCATCATTCAAAGCATATTAATCAATTGCGACACAAATTTGATTGAGTGTATTCTGATTAAAATGACTAAGATGATTGAAACTATTTGTTGACATGGATATTTAAAATGACTAGTTCAATACTAATTTAATTTTTCTAATTAAAACTTTCATAACTTTTGTATATTTCCAATTTATTATCAAATTTTCTTCTTTTTTTATTGAATTAAAATTGGGTCCAAAACAATGTTGCACTCAACCCATGATTCCAATGTTATATTTTATTTTATTTTTGCTCAGGTTGATTGGTGATGATTCAAGTCCATGACATGTCATCATCATGATGTCATGATCACAACATGTTCAAAGTCATGTTTTGAACCTTCACATTTTCATTCACAACCCAAAGCCTTACCATTTAACCATTACCTCACATGGTGAAATAAATTATTATCACAAAATATATACACTTTTTTTTTTCACTTTCATGAATTAGAATCTCATAATATAATTTTAAAAATCATAATGAAATTGACTACATGTGTACATCTTTAATATCATTCTTCAAATAATTACATTACATTCAAATATTATTATTTTTAATTTTAAAATGTAAAATGTATTATATGAATTTTAATTATAGTTTAACTTTTCTTTATATATATATCTTTTTTCAAATTCCAATTTTTAAATAATTGTATTCATTTATATATTTTGATTTGGGAAGATTTTATATTATAATAGCCTTATTAAAATTTATATTAAAAACTCACAATGAACTGAATTTCACTTTTGAAATTATATAATCAAAATTAAAATTTATTTATTTATTAAGTTAATAAATGAAATTAATTCAACTTTTGCATGTACATTAGTTTTTTTTAATTTTAATAACTTGAAGTAAAATAATAGTTTGATTTTTCATATTCTCACATGTCATTTTGTTATATTTCAATTAAACTATCCTTTGCTTTTTCTTTTTTTTTGAATTTATTTTTTAAAATGAAAACATGATATCCTTAATCTATTATCATTGGTTTTGGTAATCCATTTCAAATTTTAATTAAATATTAAGATTTTATTACTATCACATCATCAAAAGTAACATTATAATCATAATTACTCATATGTAAATGATTGTTTTCAATCACATTAATCAAATCAAACAACTTTATATGGATGCCACATACAATGCATCCCACATAATGTTTGTTTTCACTAAATAGTTAATTTTTCAATCAAAATGAACATACCTAGATTTGATTTTAGTCAAATCAAACATAATCAATCATTTCAAACAATGTACTTGGTTCTGTAATTGTCTTAATCACAATATTACTAGCAAAAATGACCATGTTTTTATAATAGTTTCTTTTGATCCAAATAGGTATCCATACAACCTATAACTTAATGAAGTTACATTGTCCATCACCAAAGAAACTACTTGTGTTGCCCCATATATGATCAACCTAATTGCCTACAATAATGTCATCCCCCTAATTCTAACCACACTTTATTATCATTTCTATAGCTGAAACATATGATTTTACTTTTAATCACAATCTCACATTCTCAAATTCTACATTAAAACAATAGAAAAATTTACAATCTTGTAACACAATTTCAAAAAGTTTGATGGCATGAATTCTTGACTTGATAGCAAAAAATATCATTTCACTAAATGAAAGAGTTAAGAAAGATATGACTTTGACATCAATTCACCATGGCCTAACATGTGTTATGCCATTGATACTACTCAAGAATCTTCAAACATTTTCAAAAAATCAATTTAATTGATTGATCAAAGTATCTTGGACAAGATGCACTTCCCAAGTTTATGTGAACCACGTTGCACAATCACACAATTGAGGAACAACACATACACACATCCTTTTAGTATCATTGTCACCATGAATAGAAGGATCAATGCATATTATGATCTTTTACCACCGTTAGGCAAAGAAGAATAATAAGCACAAGAACAAGCACCAAAAACAAGAAAAATAAGGAATAAAGATGTACAATTTGGTCACAAAAAATGTAGTGTGATTTGAGCTCATATGCATTCATGTGTGTTCTTTGAAAGTGCACAATCTCCTATGGAAAATGAATGAATAGGGGAGGAAATGTGAATCATGAGGTTATGGAGCCTAAGGAATGATCTCCCTAGACTATTTTGTGTGAACGTAATGGACCAGCTGAAAATGAACTTTGCTTCGATTAAAGGATATGAACAAACATAAAAAAGCTCTAGACTTGCTACATGTAAAGGAAAACAAGACAAGAAAAATGAAACACAAACCTATTATAAAAACACACATTATAAAATTTCTTACATCCAAATGACAAGAAAGTATTAAGCCAAACATGAACATCCTTTTGTTCTCAATCCATGTTGACATGTTCTACACAATACATGACATTTTCGCATGAAATCTAAATTGTGAGATTATGAAAAAAAACATTGTCACAAACAACATGTGATATTCCACAAACAAAGGTATTAAAGATAGGGTGGTGTGGTTGCCACCATTGTAGTAATGAATTATTTCCCTCCACCTTAAAAATATAGGGCAAGGAATTTGTAATTATGTTTTTTTGTTACATTTTTTTTCCCTTAGCTTTGAAGATTAATCAAAGAATGGAATAAATATAGACTTTTGAATCTAATAATTAATTAGAAGTCGAGATGCACTTTGCTTCTATAAAAGCACATGGATGTTTGTTTGTAAGATTACACAAAGCACATAATTTCAAGACTAATGCAAATGGTCAAGGTTCTATATTATGAACCATTGTATCACCACTCTTGATAATGTATAATCATGGAAGCAATGCTCAACTAGACAATGAAGTACATGGGGTTCGGCAACTTAAATGTTTAATTTCCAACTATAGGTTTAACTATATCATTCCAATGGTCACCCAAAGAGGCCTAAACATAATAGCCTTTTTCTTGAAACTCTAAGTGCGTCTTTATTTTGTAAGTTGTAACATGAGTCCCCTCATCCTCTAGAGACCTACAAGGATATATATAATGCAAGAAAGATGTTTCAATAACTAGCAATGCTGAAAAAGACCTTCAAATTTTCTTTCAATCACAACAATTAAGGTCCAAAAGGAGATTCACATATCTTTGGACATATTTATGATTTCCTTCTTGTGTAATCAACATTTCTCTGACCTTGTAACTGCCAATGCATTGTTATTTATTACCATTATGTTCTAATGATTCACAAATCTTTCATTTGAAAAAAAACTAGAAGCTTGACCTTTCATCTTGACTATCCAAGGAAGTAAAGATAAAAGAACCCCTCGTTTGACATTAGGAATGAGCTCCAAATTTCCTTATGCATTTACACTAATCTTATTTTTAATTTATAATTAGTTTTTAAAATGTCATGTACCTTATGATGGAGGTTGTGGGTAGTGATGTTGTGTTGCCTTTTTGTCCATCCTATCATGAAAACCATTCCCCATTTGCCTTCTTGGAGTTCTTTTAAAGCCTCGGTACAAAGGAAATTACTAGATTTATCCCCTCTTTCACCCATTCACTAAAAATTGCATGAATAAATACTCACATATGTGAAGACCACCATGAAAATCACCATGTGAATTTCATAAATACACTAGCAATAGTGGACAATTTTCTAACTATGCATACTAATGGTTATGTATTTTCCTCATGCCCATATTGGTGTTGTCGGTAACAAGGAAGATTGGAAAAGATTTTTTCATCTATGTCAAAGATGACAACATCCATCCCATCACTATGAGGCACCACATCAAAAAGATAGTGTGCCATTGAATTACAACAATTTTTACATTCACATTGTAATGCCCATGATTCATGTAGTGAGCCACCATGCCTTTACATTCTTATGGTACTTCTAGCCATCCTTGCATCATCATGGATGCATAATGGTCACCTAAACAACAATGTGGAAGGAAAAAATAATCAAGCAAATGAGTCAAAGAAATTGACACATATGAATAGTTAGGAAGATTTGCACCAACATTTCATTCCTTAACAATGGAAAGATTGCAACAAAAGCTTAGCATGTGATCTTGCTTTCATGTGATTCAAGCCTCTCATATAGATCAAATTTTAACTTAAAACCAATGACAAAAAGAGCTAGATCAAGAATTGTCTAAAACAAGCTTGAGAAACCATTGGGTTCTAGTGAACATGCACTTGCATATTTTCCATGAGTTATTTTGTTTCAAAAAGTTTTCCGATTCCAAAATTAGATGTCATTTCATGTCAAAGACTTAGTTATTCATGACATGTCAATAAGAAACAAAGCCCTTATTCTAGCCCCAATCAAGCTTTTCGACCATGCTATAATTTGCTTTGTACCATCCACTATCCTCCAACAGTGTTTACTTGACACCATTAAATGGGTGTCAATTATCCTTATCATAATCTCATTCATGAATAGTTGTTTCTACCAATGTGAATTTGTGACATATTTAATGTTGGAATTGTTAAAAAAAGGTCCTTCAACCAAAAATTGAACTTGTGAAATCCATTAAAATCCACAAAGCGCCAAATTTGATACAATCATCAAACCTATTATTTTGCAAAATAAGGTTTCAAATCATTGGATAATTAATCATGTATAATAGCTCAATATTCATTTGGGTCAGTATTCATGTCTTGCACATAATAGATATTTTATCAAATTTAAAATAGGTGAACAAAAAGATCTAATTCATCATACCCAATGTGCTCCTTCCTCCACTATTTTCCAATTCCAATCCAAGGAATTGATCATCATAAGAACATCAAGGTAATATCCACCAAAAAAAACCAAAGTGTCTAAGATGAAAATACAAAAAAATACCCAATGAATATGCCTTCAAACTACTCAAACAACCATTTGACAACTGGCAGAAGATAATGTAGACTTTGATGAAATGGAATACCTTGATGAAAATAAAAATCAATGCATAAAACTACATAAATTATGAAACAAGAATAAAAGTAGTTGTAAAAAAAGACTTGTTGGTTAACACAAACTTCAACTAATAATTTAATAAACAATAACAAAATAATAAAAAAATATCTATCATAATTAAATTTTGTTGCCAATCTATGGGACATGGTTTTCAAATGTGTTTATCGCAAATCCATAATCAAATGAACAATACAGCAAGGAAGGCCTTTGGGGTACCACCCCATAATGTTGTCGTGAATGCATAATAACACATGGCAACACAACACATGTAACCATTCACCCCAACTCTGGGTCTGTCGTGATGTGTAGTGTCGTGACATACAGTGTCGTAAGGGTGTGTGAATCCGTAGGAACTCTACTAAACAAACAGACTAAAACCAATTAAAGGTAGAAACTAATCAACTAAAAAAAGATGCATGCACACACATATATATACAATGCATAAGGGAAGCTGAGATGAAATTCTCGTGTATCCCCCCCCTAGACTTGAGCCGGGAAAAGCGTGGCATGATCTGAGTAGGAATCAAGGTGTTGTAGGAGACCATGATGAATAGTACCAATTGCCGACATGAACTTGAATGAGCTCTAGCTTGAGGCAGAAGAGATGGTATCCACCATTACAGTTATCGCAAAGCAGCATTTGATCAGCATCATCTATCCTCTGACATACCTGACATGGATAATCAAGTGGAGGAATCCAAGTCAACGTGATGATGGTAGGATCCAAGTTTGGTAGGTGGCAAGGCGCACAATTTTTGGAATGATCCCGAATTGTGCGTCCATCAGCTCCTTGCAACTCCAACACACCTGAAGGCCTAATCGCCTTAATCCTCAAGATAGTGCGACTTGAAGAAGTGTCCAGAGTATCATTAGGTTGTCGCTGGAAATACACAAAGTCACCAACATAAAATTGTTTCACCTTAGGTTTATAACTGCCACCTCATGTGTGTGTATACCGTAAGGTGTCTTGATGTTGTGCAATGGACAAGTTCTCCATGGCCATGGGCATAACCCTCCTGAATAGGGCAGCCCTTTCTGCGATGACCTTAGCCCAAGTGGTTGGAGAATCCAAGTCCACAACTT
>Ga0209208_10000380_pt1 | contig 56404 bp, 43 predicted proteins | sample S1TSphfallax_3_FD_187694 | JGI IMG/M metagenome (GOLD analysis project Ga0209208, IMG submission 187694) | Host-associated microbial communities from peat moss isolated from Minnesota, USA - S1T2_Fd - Sphagnum fallax MG (SPAdes) (version 2) | ecosystem: Host-associated > Plants > Peat moss >... | reverse complement strand
CCCCAAAGTGGGTCCTAAAGACTTGGTCTACTGTAGAAAGAACAATCTTTCTTGATAATGTGGTAGTTGTGTGTATAGACTTGAATTGTTATACCTACCTCCAAGCTTTGATGTTTTAGAATAATTCTTAAACTTTGGTGGTTGGAGGGGGTGTTGGAAATTCAATTCACCCTTTGTATGTGCTAAAAAGTCAGGAATTGAAGGTGTGACCATCTACTGGGTTAAAGCATTAAAATTACCAATTGCCTTTAAAACTTTCGTAGACACTTCATATACTTTCGATGAACTACAATTTTAATATAAGAAGAAATTGGAGTTTGGATTTGGGCCAGTAAATATGGGCATACAAGCCTGCATTTCGGAAGGCCAAATAAAAAAAAAAAAAGTTTTAAATTTGTAGCCATAATGATTGGTGTAGGTGATTGCACTTATAGAGTCTCTCAACTTGAATTTGTGATGTTTGTGGCTAAAGATATAGGGAATGATTAATAATCTATCTTTGATGTGAAGACCGTTAGTAGAAGCTCAAAATAAGGGTTAAGTGTCAATGGAGATGCTCTAAGATCCTAACATTTAAAGCATGACCTAGACTACCCACCTCTCTTTTTGGGAACACAATAGCAAACTTGACTACTTTGCCCTAAGGTCAGTTTTGTCATTAAATAATCCTCAAAATAATGAAAATTTGTGAAAATATGAAGTTGTCATGTTGAAAATCATCATAATTATCATAGACTACACTCTAAATAATTTCACTACTCATATCACAATATTATAGGAGATGATAATAATAATAATAATTTTAAAAGTAAAAACCGATTTCATTTTTTAAGTTAACCTAATTTTTCCAAAATCTAAAGCCTAACATAAGCAAAAACTATGCTATATGCAATCATAGAGGGAAAACCCATCTTGTACACATAAAAAATGACAACACACTATCATGACGACTATTTCTCCCGCATCAAAAGCCTCAAGACTTCAAATCTCAAAAAATGGCACATTACATGGCTTCAGATCATATCCATATTGTGTAGATGTTTGTGGATCTATCAATTAAAAGTAAGTATTTTTTAATAGAAAATTCGAAAAATATTAATAATTACATACAAATATTTGATTCAAAGAAGGGTAGGTAATGTTTATAACATAGGAGTGTCAATAAACCAAATGGTAGGTTAAATGTGTACCAATTCCAATTTCCCACTCAATAGTTTTGGGCCACCAATAATGGTCCTAACATTAATTGATATGAATGGATTTCTTTTTATATTGATAATATAAAAAAGACGTTGGTGGTCATACACACTTGGATAGATAGATATAAATGTGCATAGTGTGAAGTGGGTGAGCTAAAGGATCCTAGGTTAGTGAGATTATGTTACACCGGGTGTTGGTGTAGTATAATGGGCTATTGAGATTGGGAACATATCCTCAAGATTTGTCACCTTGACAATTGAAGTGAGTATGATTAATGGTATGTCCAATAACATAACATGTAGAAAGTTATATTTCAGAGATATTCACATCAACAAATGTTTAAACCAATGTTGTGTGGGTACCCAGGTTAGCCAGGTACCTGTTGTTGGTTTTGTTACCTTGAACTTAATTAAACTTAGGTCCAAGATGTGGAACTCTGTAGGAATCAAAGCCAGGGTTAAACTAGGTTAGAGGGACTGGCTGGGAACACCTCCCAGGGTATTTTTTTAAATTTATGAAGAATTGAAATTGGGTCAGTTCTTAAGTGGTCTGAAAAATTGGAACTAGACTGGTTTTTTGAAAATAAATTGATTTTTGTTCCAATTTAGGGTTAGGGATGGTGGTGGTGGTGTTGTTGAAGGTTAAAACTCTTTTTTTTTTTGGTTTGTTATTTGCTACTTTCTACATCATTGCCATTGTCTTTGTGATTTTCTTGTCATTCTAGTGCTTTTGGTGGTATTCATTTCATTGTTGTAGCTCATGCTAGTGGTTGGTGATTGTGGTGTTTTTCTCGCAGTTGTAGCCTGTCATTGATATTTACAGGTCATCGTTTTCCCCCTCTTCATCTTGTTATGCTTTTGGTCAGGTGTTCTTTTGTCACAGGTAATTGTTGCTTGGCATCACCTTTCTAATCTTGCTAATCTTATGATCTTGTTCATTTTGCAAAATGAGGTGCAATTGGAGATTTTGTAAGGGGTGATTTGAGGTTGATTGAAGGGGGGATGGGGGGGAGGGTTTGAAGATTCAATGGTGGCAAAATATGTATTTCAAACTTAGTATACAAGTGCATGAGGCATGAAAACATGAATTCAATCAACATTTTAAATTATCAATATAGTTTTAAAATTAAAGAGTAAATTAGTTCCACTTAATTTGGCCTTGTCAAAGGTTTGTGAAAATTTGAATTTTTTAATAAATTTATTGCATTGTTTCTGATGATGTTTGTCTTTGTGAAACTTAATCAAAAGGTTACTCAAAACTTACCTTAACCTACCCTAGAAATGGGAACCAACTTGATTTTTAAACGAAAAAAAATTGAAACCGGAATTGAGCCCCACATTAAAAAACCAGATCGAAAATTGAGTCCCAATTTTATTTTAAACAAAATCTAACCAAAATCAAAATCGACCCCATGATTTTTTTTGACACCCAAACCAGAGGTTGCTACTCAAAACCTAACAACTGCACTGGTTTAAACCTAAATCATCATTTATTAAGTATAAGTATATTTCTTTTTGGGAAAGGAGGAAATGATAGTTTGATTGTTGTTATTTTATGAAATTTTATTCTTGATATCTCATCAATCTATTTTCATGTCACTTCTCATTTGTCAATATGTCCAGAATTCATAATTAATTACAAACTCATTTGAGGTAACAAATATGAGTTTAGGGTTTAGGTTTAAACCCTAAACCCTAAACCCTATTATCGTTTCACCAATTGATGCTAAATCTTGTTTTGGATGATCACATGAATGCCTTTGTACCATCTTTGGCGCTAAAAATGAAGGCAGAATTTATTGATCAACAAATATACTTTGATAAATAGTGGTGAAGTAGCATTTCTAAGGGTTTGATATTGCCTACTCAGCTACCATTTTCCAGAGATTACTTGATGTTTGAGTGGAGTCTCCTGGGGGTACCCATTACCCACCAGATTTGGGTTATATTGAGTCCTTGTGAGCAAGCAGCTGCAGTTTAGGAGATATATGGGTTGTTGCCATTAGCAAACCCTTTCAAAAAGATGGGAAGATGTGAGGGTGTAGAGACAAGAAGGCAGCCCAAGAGTCATGGGAAATATATAATAATAATGCTGTGGGAATGGGTTGAAGAGCTTCTTGGATGACATGGGAACACTTTGTCACTATTTTTTCATGGTGGGAGAGCATTGAAGAGCTTCTTCAATGACATGGGAACACTTTGTCACTACTATTTCATTGATGCCATCCTCATTCTATTTAGATATTGTGGTTACTGATCCACATGAAAACTGACCTTCACCTATAGTTAGCAAATTAAGCAGCTCCTATTCAGTGTTTTTTTTTTGGGATGAATTTTCACATCCTGGTGACCAAAAATGTGGAGGTGCAAATAATACAAAAGGCTCCTTTGAGAAACTATGGGCCCAAGTTATTCCATTGAGACAAATCTTTGTTGAAGTTGTCATATTTAGACAATAGGTTTCCAACATGTTGCCAAAATATAGTATGAATCTTTAAAAGTTTTCTACTTTCATCTCTGACTTTCTTCTGTCCTGTAGCCTAATTTGGCTGAGTCCTCTTGTGGATGATCACCAACATACCTACCTCACAAATTTAAGGAAAAAAAAAAACACTGTTCCTAATGCTTGAAACAGCCATTGACACAGTCATGTTTAGTTCGACAAATGAAGTGTCACCTTTTAACCCGAACTTAACCATGACAAAAAGCGCTCAATCATGTATGGTGTAAGTAGTTAGCCAACTAATTATCTCACTTTTAAAATTTGTATTTTAACAGCTTTGATTTGTTTCCACATGTGTAGTTGGCAAAATAAGTGATTTATTTCCCCTTTCCTTATTTAATATGCTTCTTGGGACAGGAGGGGTTCGGGAACTTGATGTTCCCCTTGTGGTTCGTCCTCTTAGGTGGTTCTTTTGCCTTCATACGTGGTTCTTTTGTCTTCTTAGAGGTGGGTCCTTCCATTTTGTTCCTTGTTTTCCCCCTTTATTTGGGTGCTTTGGTTTCTTTCGGATTGTCAGGGTTCATTTACTTTTCTAATTCAAATCATGAATAGTTGGCAAACAAAGTCTCACTAATCTTTGTTATGATTATCTGTCTTGATTAGTCACTCTTGATTCATTGCCAAACTAAGTGTGTCACTTTGGGCTCCTTTGATTTGCTGCTGAGCAAGTCAATGTTTAATTGGCAAACTGAAATTCTCATGGTTTTCCTTTCTTCTTCTTCTTCTTTTGTGTGTGTATTCTTTTGGGGGTAGTTTGGTAACTCTGCCGGAATGCCTAAAAGTTACACCACCAGGGTTTCTTGCTGTCCTCGCAGAGTTTGAAGCAAAAGGGGGGGTCCACAGCTGGGATTCGAACTCCCAACCGCCAGCGACCAGGGTATCTCACTAGGGTACAAGTTGGGAGTTCGAATCCCAACTGCCAAGCTTTGTTGCCAAACCCTCAGCCACTAGGGCAGCTCACTGATTCTTCTTTTTGTGTTTGACTACTTTAATTTCCATTGCTGAGTCAGTCTTGTTTTAGTTGCCAAACTGAAATATCTCATTTGTTTTCCTCATTTATGTGTGGAGTCATTATTAGCTTGATTTATGTTTATCGATGTTTATTGAGTTTGAACCTGAAGTCATGTTTTATTGGCAAAGTAGAGTGTCATTTTTCTTACCATATGTTGGGTCTTTTCCATTCGCACATGATTTCCACCTTCTGGAAACTAAAGCACAGAAACAGGTTCAAGAAAATAGTGGAAATTTTCAACAGCCTGGACTCAAGTTCAAGAATTAGGTCTCTTTTATTTTCTTTAAAATTTGTCTGATTAGCTTAGATTACATTTGGAGTTTGATTTAGATCTAATTGGCAAACTAAAAAGCTCATTTTTCTTACCAAATGTTGGGTCCTTTTAATTTGCTCATGAATTCCACTTTCCTAAATCCCAGACACAGAAATCATGGGTACAGAAAAAATAGTGAAAATTTCCAGTGGCCACTAATTTTCAAGCATTAGGTCCCAAAATTAGGTCAAGAATGAGGTTTTCTCTTTTATTCCCTTTTATGTTTGACACGGTTGCTTGATTTTTGCTTGTTGAGTTTCAGTCATGTTTAATTGGCAAACCAACTTTTCTTACCAAATGTTGGAACCTTTTGATCTGATCATGAATTCCACACTCAAGAATCCCTAATACAGAAATGGGTCCAAGAACGCAGTGAAAATCTCCAATGGCCTGGAGGCCTACTGTTCAAGCATTAGGACACTAAAATTACTAGGTCAAATTAGGTTTTAAAATCAGGTCAAAATTAGATGAAGCTGATCATGCTGATGTCGTAACATGGGATCGAGCGGCCTTCATCTTTCGAGGTTGTGAAGAAACGGAAGATCATCACATGTTTTGTTAGGATCAAGCGGGCGAAAATTCGAGATCAGAAAAAGAAAGTCTGATGGTTTTTGTGTGTAGGGATGACGATTATGTTCGTTAGTAGAATCGAAATCACTTGAATGTCGCCTGTATTGGATCAGCTAATTAATCAATCAAACCCAAACGAAAAGGGCCAAACAAAAGAAAACAAGAGAAGCCCAGCCCTTCTTTCCGTCTCGATAATCTGTACATGTCCACGCTTGATCTTGGAAGAGATGATTTGAAGTACGCTTTGCAGAAGCAAAGCAAAGCTGGATGTGCTCGTACAGCAGATGAAGAAGTTGGTTCATTCTACCCAATCCTAAATGTCAGTTTATGTCAGGAAGACCAGGACAGAACTGTGGAGACAAGCTCCTTAAAACAAAAATTTGGGAAAAAATTGGCGAAATTTTTTTTGATGAAGAGAAAATTTCCGAAAGAATATTAGCCCTTTTTATTTAAAAAACTGTGGCCTTTTGGCAATTTTTAGCTCCCCCAACAAAAATGAAAAAAGACTGTGAGTTCGCCATAGGCCTCCTTGTGAATATCTTCGAGTCAGTTTGATCTATAAGTTGCTGTTCAGCTCTTCATGAAATGGTTTACAAATTTGGTTGATCTGTTTTCTTGACGACGATTTGTATGCAGGTAAATTTTCAATAGAACTGCAAAAGTCGAGTCTGTAACATGCAAAAAAGATGGATAATTGGCGAACCAAAAAGTGCAAGAGAAGCAAAAGCTCGCGACAAGCAACTCGACGATCATATTCGCGACCTTTCCATTGGTATGCAGGATCGGTGCACTGAGTTTAGGACGACTCCTCTGATCTATAATTCTGTTTGTTGTTGTTGCTGTTGTTATTGCGGGACCCACGCGGGGGCCGGCTAGACTGATTGTGGATCTGTAGAGCTGGGTACCATAGATGGAGAAATTATTGGGCCAAGGAGGAGTAACGGAATTTCCCTTTTTGATCACTCTTTTCTTCCAATTGTAGCAACAAGACACCATCTTGTACGTGTAGTGTGTGGGGCCCTGTTCTCGAGAGTCGATCGGACTTGCTGCACATGTATTTGAGGGCCGCGAATTCAGAGCAAGCTTCACAGCTCAGTCGAGATCGAGTGTCCTCCAGTGCTGTAAGCCAGCAGTAGTACCACGAGCTAGTGGCAGCTCGCTGATCTAGTGTGCATCATCCAAGGCTCTAGTTTGCAGACAATACTCTATACTTTTCTGATGTCATCTGCATCAGTGTTGCTGCAAGTAGACTGCGAGTCCAGTAGTATTACATATAACTGAGCTCGAGAGAACTAGAGCAGTGCAGCTCCTGCAGCTTGTGGTACGTTGCAATATTGAGCGAAGTTGTTGGCGGTTTCATATATAAAATGGGTTCGTCAATGGCTACCGGCGTGGTGGTGCAGCTGCTCTTCTTCGGGTTTCAGCTGGTGGCGCTGTTGATGTCGGGAGCAGTGTTGCAAGTGGAGGCGCAAGGAACGTGGGAGATTCTTGTGGAGAATGCGGGTATTGCGTCCATGCACACGGCCATTACGCGCTTCAACACTGCAGTCTTGTTGGACCGGACGGACATCGGGGGTTCACAGCTCGCGTTACCCAATGGAGAATGTCGCAACGATAGGCAAGACGAGGTGATCATCACCTGCGACTCCTCCTCCTTGTCAAGTAACTGTCTCCTTTGAATGCTGTAGTAGCTGACCTTGAACCTTCTCGGCTAATTTTTTGTGCACCCCGGCCTGAGGGGACGTTGTTCGCATATGTCACTCAAACTTCGCAACTTGACCGGGATTTCTAACTTGCAAAATCTTTGCATATTTTTCTCTCTCATGTCATGCAGAGCTTGCAGCACGACTGCACAGCGCACTCTGCCGTCCTCGACCTCCGTACGAACCGAATCAGGCCTCTTTTCGTTCAAACAGACACCTGGTGCTCCTCGGGACAATTCAGAGACGATGGTACACTGGTGCAAACAGGTGGAGACAACGATGGATATTCTAAGGTAACAATTATAAGCTCTCTCTCTCTCTCTCTCTTGCTCGATCGATTCAGTTACGTCTTCGTTGAGCTTTAAACCTCCGACTACAAAATTCTCGAGGTCAAATTCCCCGTCAACAATCTTTTTTCAAGTGTGCACTTTATCCAATATACGTGACCGTGCGTGATTTGTGACGTGTACATCCGCGCGCAGATTAGAACTTTCACGCCGTGTCCAGGAGATGGCGATTGCAACTGGGTAGAGACCGATGTCCCGTTGGTGCAGGGCCGGTGGTACGCGAGCAACGCACAATTGCCGGACGGTACGCAAATCCTCGTCGGCGGACGAAACAACCCGACTGTGGAATTTGTGCCCGCTAACGGCCGAGGCGCTACCTACGTTCCCCTCATCGGAAATGTAATCATAACTACTCCCTTCTGATCGCACCATGCGTGATCTCGTGTTCCAGCTCCTCCACAAACCTCTTGTGCTTGAGAGAGAAATATTGATATCTCTCAACCGACTGTAGATATGATCATGTCACGAAACTTACGACTTTCCGAGAGAGAAAAATTTGAGATGATTTGTAACTTGCGACAAGCAAGATCCTCTGTGATTTCGTCTGATTCTTTTCAAAACTGACTTGTGGAATTTCGGTACTTGATCGGGGGATGTGCGTCCTTGCAGGCAAATGATGGTCAAGCCGACAATCTCTATCCTTACGTGCATTTGCTCCCCAACGACCAAATCTTCATCTTTGCCAACCAGTACTCTATCCTCTTCGACTGGAAGAGGGTCACCGCCGTGAAGCAGCTCCCTAAGCTTCCCGGCGGGCCCAGAAACTATCCGTCAGCTGGTAGCTCGGTCCTGTTGCCATTGTCTGGTCACATTGATTATGAATTGCCCGAGGTTGTTGTGTGCGGCGGAGCAACGTACGGTGCCTTCCTCAATCCTGGAGCCGCTCTCCCGTCGACGGCGAGTTGTGGAAGAATTGCGCCCCTGTCCGAAGGTGCGAATTGGCAGATGGAGAACATGCCTCTTAGGCGCAACATGGGTGACATGGTGCTCTTGCCTGATCGCACCGTCCTCATTGTCAACGGAGCTGCCAATGGTGCTCAAGGTTGGGGAAATGCACAAAACCCCGTGCTAACACCAGTGTTGTACAATCCCAACGGCGCCGTTGGTCGTCGCTTCCAAGTATTGACGGGGACGAACATTGCTCGCGTGTATCACTCTACCGCCAACCTCTTGCCCGACGGTCGTGTTCTCATCGCTGGCAGCAACACACACCAATTTTACACCCTGACAGGATATCTCGCGACAGAGCTCAGGATCGAGGCATACTCACCAGCTTACCTTCGCGGCAATAGACCAGTCATCGCCTACGCTCCTGGAGAATTAGCCTACAATGCGCGATTCGAAGCCAGAGTTGAAAATGGTAATCCGAGGGCCATCGAGCTCAATCTCGTCAGCGCTGCATATTCGACTCATTCCTTCGGCCAGGTACTAACTACTGACTGACCTTCTTGTTCCACACGTCGCCCAATTCTTTCTCCACGACTGAAACATGGCGCAATGTCATTAGATTGAAACAGATAACAATACCATAATCTCAGAATCAATTTTTTGTCGCCAAATTGAAACCAATTATCTTCATAATCTTCACGACTTTTTGTTCTTCTTCTCGAGGCTCATTCAAAAATTGCGGATTCATCATGCAAAATCGGCGGCTTAATTATGTCTGTCCCATTCGGATCCTCTCTGCAATTTCTCAAAGAAAAGAATTTGAAGTTCCATGGTTGGTTGGTTGCCTGATTGCTGCTGCAGGGACAAAGATTGATACAACTGAATGCTGGAGTCCCAGCTGCTGCGGGAGGGGGTGCATATACAGTCGCTGCTAATGCACCACCGAGTGCGGTGATTGCACCCTCAGCTTACTACATGTTGTTTGCAGTATCGGAAGGCATCCCGAGCGTTGCTCAGTGGGTTCATGTAGGATGATTCATGCATGGCCTCGAAAATCGAAAATCTAGCAACAACAAGACGATCACCGATCGATCGATCGATCGATCGATAGATAGATCCATCGATCATCCTCTTTGCAAATTTGTAGCAACGGTTCCGAGAAAGTTTGTCATAAACTGCTTGAGGCTCTCCCTCATCTGAGAGAGAGAGAGAGAGAGAGAGTACCTCTCAGGATTCCACAACCGGTTCTGATTTCAAGCAAGCATTCCCTCTGTCTATGGTTGTTCTCACTAAATTTGTGGCTGAAGAAGATTGCAACGCTCAAAGAAAGAGAAAAGCGTACCATTTGCACAGACAGCGTCATGTGCTTCATGAAGGAAGCAACAATAAGGCTAGACCCAGAGAGAGAGAAAGAGCCACGTCGAGGATGAGTGACCTGACGAAAGGCTTGCCATCACCGCATGTTCAAACATCGTGTTCTGTGCCAATAAAAACTCCTGCACTGTTTTTCCTTCTCATGGATTTTGTGAAGCTCTTCTCGTGAAAGTTGTGATGAGCTCTAGCTTTTCTTCTCATGAATTTGGGAATTTTTGGGAAGCTCTTCTTGTGAAGGTTGTGATGAGCTCTAGGTTCTCTTCTCATGAATTTTGTGAATCTCTTCTCGTGAAAGTTGTGATGAGCTACAGGTTTTGTTCTCATGGATTTTGTGAAGCTCTTGAACGTGTGAAAGATGTGATTAGCTCTAGGTTTTCTTCATGGATTTTGTGAAGCTCTTCTCATGAAAGTTGTGATGAGATCCAGGTTTTCTTTTCATGAGTTTGTGAAGCTCTTCTTGTGAAAGTTGTGCGATGATTTCTATTTTGAGTTCTGTTGTTGAATAATAGTTTATCCAGACACAAAGGTCAGATTGCAGTGGTTTTATACTATCACACCAAACTTTGCTGCAAATTGGAGCTTCATGGCTGCAGGATTTACACATCGATGCATTTTGTGTAGGTTCTCATTTGCCGTAACATTCTTCAATGGTTTTTGGCAGCTTACGGAGCTGGGTATTCATAATCCTTTGAGATTGTTGAAGTTTCATCAAAAGAAACTTTGATTGTTTGGACTTGGAATGATCTGCTTCATCAAACTTCCTCTGAACGTGCACTGGATGGAACGAGACAAGAAGAATCAGACTCGAAGAAGACGAAACATGAGCAAGCTTCCTCTTAAGCAACAACAGAAACCAAGATACCAACACAATAACGCTAGGAGCGACTCAACATCAATGACAGTGCAAAAAGCAAAAGCGGTATTGAAGACGATCCAGGGATTGCTTACTTCTGGATACAGACGAGCACAAAGAATTTGCACTCGGCAGTAAGTAAACATGAGAATGTGTATGTGTGTGTGATGGGATTGCAAATCTGACAGAAAGCTCTGAAGACATCTGCCCACCACTCTAAAGTTTTCAGAGGGCAACCACATCAAGTACCACATAACGTCGGCTGGTTCAAACCCGTGTGTGTGTTTTGCGCCTGCTCAATGGATCTCAAAGGACAGGCTTTGCATCCATTGACCTGTGTGATGTAGCAAATTCCCTAGTGATAGGGGCAGATCACTGAAGGACTTAAAGTCTTAACCTAACACCGGTGCTTGAATCACACCTGGGATTTCGAATCCTAATCTGTTAACCCTAGAATCATAATTCTAATTCAAAATCAATTATACTTTATGTTATAATTTATCTTTGAAGACTTGTGACACGTGAAATCAAAACGTCTAAAGTCACCTTTGGACCGCAGATTTGACTTCTATTTTGTCTTCATATTTGTCTTCAATATCATTTCATTCCCAACAGAGCCAAATACTGTATTGTTGGACTACATTCGCTTGTTTTATATAACCATATATAGATTGATAGGTATACAAGACGAAATCTTTATTGGAAGCACTTGAAAGTGATAATTTCTCTTTTTGTAATGGGCATTATTGATTGGCCTCATCACAAAAAGAAATAATCAAGCTTCAGAAAATTAGACAGTCCCAAAATAGATATGAAATAGTCTCCTCCTTTTGGGCTTCTTATACAGGTTACAAGAGTAGAACCTAAGACTAAGGAACACATTGCAAACTTGATGGAACACATTAGGGACTACAAAAGTTCACAAAATCCAACACACCCCACCCCCTCGCCTCTCTCTAAGCAAATAAAGTTATTGAAACATTGTCCATGAAAGCTGCAAATGAATAATAAATGGAAATGTGAGAACTCAAATAAAGTTATTGAAACCTACTACATGAAAGCTGCAAATGACTAATGAACAGAAAGGGAGAGACAACCTATACCTTTGCTTTAGAGAAGCATTCAAGAAAACTTTGTGTTGATCAACAATGTAAATGCCAATGTCAAAATTAAACATTTCAGAACAATCCACAACCACTGGGCATTATAATGGTTTGAGTTGGTAAATTATCTTCTTGAAGGCACAAGTTTGCAACTCACACCATTCTAATATAACACACAAAATTTAAATGAAGAATGACTTGAAATGTACCTAGCCGACACAATCCGACACTATAACCCATTCTTATGGGGTAAGGCAAGGGTCAATCTTCTTTGCTAAATATGATGTTAGGTATTATCTTAATTATCAGATAGCAATTAATTTCCAAATGGTGTGTGCTTCCTACCACATGGATGATTCTTCACATTTTCTCATCAAAGGACACCCTCTAAAATCCCTTTAGATATCTAACACTGGCCCCTTATACCAGTGATGGTGGTGGGCCTTGCGGACACTTAATTGAGCCTTACAAGAATTGCCAAATCAGTGGACAGCACATACCAATACCATACCAACAATTACCATTCTTTATCCAAACACCCTTCATACCTGTTCATATGAACCCAGGCTTCAAAGAAATCACAGAAAATTATTGGTTGCATTTCTAAGGTCTCCTCACACAACTACCCACAGAACTCAACTGCCTGACTCACTCTACAAAACAAAACCTTATTTCAAAAGTATGATGAAGCCTGTATTTGCCCAAAATAGAAACATGAGACATAACTCACTAGACTAACTTGCCTCAACTTGTTTTTCAGGTCAAAACTGCTATCCTCTGCCAAACCTGGTAAATTACCATGCCCTAACTTTTCCATGGATCATTTTCTGTGATGACTTCAGATGCCTCAACAACCTCAGCTTGGCTTGTTGACGGTTCTCCGGCTGTGCTTTCACTCTTGCCAGCCAAGGCTAGTGACATCATCTCATAAACCTTAGCCCCAAATTCAGCTGGGCTTTCAGGCTGCATGCAAGAAAATTCCAAACAATGTTATTAAAGTCCTTGAAGAATGTGAACTTCTTTCTAGGATCATGTACAATAGAGCACATATTAGAAAGAACCTGCTTGGAAGCCCAAACCACAAACCAAACAGTAACATGGCCACAAATGTTGATTAGGATCAGATTACACAAGAGTATAATCTGATCCTCTTCAAGCTTGGCCGGGGGACAGAGAAGAAAGGAGACATGTCCAAATAGGCACTGCCAGGGATCAATGGGGCTACAATGTCAACAAAATGGCATTGCACTTCCAGCTATCAGAAAACTTCATCAACAAGTTGTCAGCTGAGAAGTAAAAAGAGTTGGCCAAAGCATGTCAAAAATCTAGCTCACCGTGTAGCCACTGGACAACAGTGCAGTTTCATATAGAAGATCCAAGATCTTCTGAGATTGTGAGCTCTGTGGAGCAACCTTGCTTGTACGCTGTGAGACAGACAAGCTCAGAGTTAGAATTGACCAAGTTAGATCCCAAATGCTGAAAGCCCACCATGAGAAACTCAAGCACAAAGACTACTCAGAAGTACACTGACATTTAAATCCTGAACTATAGGATGGTTGGGGTTGATCTCAAGTATTCGCTGTCCACGCATGAAATCCATATGGGAAGAATCCCCAAGAGTTTGGGCCTTCATTATCCTGCACATGCACAACATACCCAAGTTTAGGACAACTGCACACTATGGTAAGCAATTCACATCCATACATCCAATCTTTTCCTGATGCTTGGTGACAGATCCATTTCCAACCACCCCTTTCACACTAAAGTTAACTTGCTTGCAAAGCTTGTTACTCTCAACTTCGCTCCACAAATTAATGTGTATATTAATCTTGCATACCTTTCCATGTTAGCTGACCACCCAAATTTTCCTGAGACAAGCACACAGGGTGAAGAACTAATCCGCTTGGAAATTTGAACTTTTGCCACCTTATCACCAAGATTTCTCTTCATCCAATCACACAGTTCCTTGTATTCTTTCTCCATCTCCTTTCCCTTCTCCTCATCCTCAGCTCCACCTGATATTGTTGAAGCATAGTAAATGGGTTAGAGTAGGGAATAGACATGGCCATAACTGTATCTTGTGAGTACACACATTTGACAGTCCTCTCCTCTGATACACAACACACTACAGCTTTTAGCTCAAATAACTATTATCAGTCTCACACCCTTTACTTTTCTAACCATGCAGTTAAGTCAATCTGGATAGAATTGAGATATCAGATAATAACAACATATCAGCAAAGATAAAAGACAAAAATAGAACTTATAATATTATAGGCCCAACCCTAGGAAACAGAACACAAATGAGGCGTGGTTTGATCAATTTGAACAACAGCAAAAATGACATGTTCAGTACCCTTCAGCAACAACTTGGTAGTTACCAACTACCATATCATTAGTGTCAAATACTCAAATTTTTAACATAATAAAGAAACTTCCCTCTCTTTGCCTGTAAGAAAGGCTTGGCTAGCTGCACTAATGTTGTAATGACATGTACTAAAATCACTTTGTAAATGACTGGAACCCTAAACTAAAAGCATTTATTATGTAGGCAGAAGAAATCCAGAGAAGAAATCCAGAGAACATGACCATGAATAATGTCAGAAAAGCTTAATTCAATGGTGTGAAGAAGAGCACATTTGTAGTTATAACAAGATCCCTTGTTTTAGACCAAAAGAAGGACAAGAGCTTACCAAGTTCCAAATCTTCCCTGCTGATGTCGACAAACTTCTTATCTTTGAATTCTTTCAGATTAGTTAGTGCTACTTCATCAACAGGTTCAACCAAAAAAAGAACCTGCCAAAACCCAGGACTCACATGTCAATCTAGTTGCAAAGATTTATCCATTAAAAGAGACTTCAGAAATACGATCCATGACATGTGGTGCAAGTAACGGCATACTCCTGATCTAAAATTGGTGATAGTCAGATTTAGGACCAAACAGTCAGTGTTCTCTCATACCACTTGACACATCATGGAACAGCAACAGCAAGGTCATGGAGCTTTCAGCCATCAGCCCACCTCAAGGTCCCTCTTCACTAACTCTTCAAGGAAAGGTGCACTTTTAGCACTTTTGATGGTGTCTGCCGCCAGATAGTATATGGCCTTCTGGTCTGGCTTCATGCCTTCCACATACTGGTCAAGAGAAATCAAATCTTCTTCATGCTTGTTTGAGTGGAATCTCAGCAGAGGTGCCAACCGCTTGTGGTTACCAGAATCCTCAATACAACCTAACTTCAGATTCTTCCCAAAGCTAGTCCAAAATGTTTTGTAGTCCTGTAGAAGAGCACAGAACAGGAGAAACCCCAGAAAATTCAACTGTCAAGAACAGTTTGGTGCACATAAAGAAAAGGTTATCTGTCCATAGAGCAAATCCACAAACAGTTGTCTCATTACTGCATCTAGACACTATTTTTACCTAGGACTACAAACCAGAAATGATGAAAAAAACCATAATTGACAGTATTCAACTCTAAAAATTCCATATCATTTCCATTATCTTCTAGAGCCAGAATGTCTTAACCTTGAGTAAAGACCTGGACAGTAAGACAGTCCAAGAGCACTCTTATGGCATCATCTATTCTCTTCTTTGAATTCACATCCCATATAAGGTGACTGGCACAAAAACACCACTACATCAGGCATACACACCTCTTTGTTTTCCCGGTTGGCAATTTCATCAATCATGTCAAATGTCTTCCGCACAAGACGCCTCTTCATTATGCGGACCTGCACTCCAGTTAGGCAGCCAATATCACCTTATAGCACAAAAGCAGAGAATGCCTATAATAGCACTATCTGTGGAGATACTGATAAATCCAGTACAAACATGGACCAGCTTTACAAATTTTGAACTTACAATGCGGCTCTCCTGAAGAATCTCACGGGAGACATTCAAAGGAAGGTCATTTGAGTCCACCACTCCTTTAATAAATCCCAAATATCGTGGGAACTGCACAGAGAAAAACTTCCAATCAGCTCACTCCCCAAGAGAAATGCAGCCTGCAGCAATGAACCAAAATTCTCTCAAATATACTCCTTGAGAAAATGTACAAAAATCACAGGAGAATGTTCAACTTACCAACTCTCCATCAAACTCATCAGAGATGAAAACCCGTTTGACATACAAGCGAATGTTTTTTGTCTTGGCACCCAGCATATCTTCTGTATTGAAGGGAGCCATGCCCGGAATAAAGAGCAGGCTCCTAAACTCAATCTCTCCCTGTATATAGTGCCCAGTCACCTCTTAGTAACTCCTAAGAGATATTTTATGCAGGGTACTTGATCCTACATACAGATATTTGTGATTTAGTTCCATCAAAACTCACAGCAAATTTCCCTGGTCTTGATGTCTTTTGTCTCATGTAATTTAAATATTATGAATAAATGACTGGTCACAGGATCTGTAGTGGAAAAAGACATCTTTAACGATGACCTGGAAAAACAACTGCACTCTTACTCCTCAATAGTTTGTATGAATCAAGAAGCGCAAGAGAATTTCTATGTGAAAATAATGTAAGCTCAATGCCTAAATCTGTGATGATTCCTTAAATCTGATTCCAAGACCATGGTTATAATAACTCAAATACCAGATGAGAATTATGTTTAGCTCCCTATTCCTAGATCACAGGCAAAACAGTATCATGTGTAGGGAAAATTGATTGTCCTCTCCTAACATACATGACATATCAAGGTCTCACCTCAGTCGTGAAGTGTGTGTATGCCTGAGGGTCAATAAACTCCTTGAATGTACTTTTGCAAAATGCACTGTATTCTTCCTTGGTAACCTCCTTTGGGTTACGCATCTACCATAACCAACACCAACTGAACCACAGTCAACAAACAAAGAGAATTCTGGTGTGTCATGCTGTAGTGCTGATAATCTGGCTCCCCTTTAATAGCACATAATCAGAGTTCACAAACATGTGGAACTACTTGCAATTCTAGGTCTGCTTTGTGAGTAGTTCACTGAAAGTGCACATACCCAAATAGGTTTGGTATCATTGCTGAGCTCCCAATCCCAGTACTTCTCCGTAATTGACTTCTTCTTCTTGTACTGGCAGCCAACACATTAGCATGTCAACCCACCTGCTAAGGTCAAACTGCAGAAAATGCATAACATAGGCATCGACAGACAAGTTGTGTGATGCAGCATAGTACCCACATGCATGAGAAGAACAGTATAAATAAATCAAGCTGACAAAGCAGAAAATAACAGAACACAATACATGCCTCTTTTTTGTCTTCTTCAGCTCCCTCTTTCACTTCATCTGCTTCTTCCTCCACCTGTCCGGCAAAAATGATCCCATGAGTTTCCAAAGTGCAGAAAATAATCCAAAATTGAAGCCTGTATCTTGGCACTTCAAATCAAACAACAGTTATATACCATGTGTAGCATTCCATGCAAGAAGCTTGAGAGAGAAGAGCACATCACAGAGGTAGGTCAGCTGAGGGAGGAAACCTTTACCTCCTTTGTTCGGGACTTCTCCTGCCATGTGTAGATTGGGAAAGATATAAACTGTGAATAGTTCTTAACCAGGTTCTGTATTCTGCCAGCTTCTGCATACTCAAATTTGTCATCTGCCTGCAATACCAAGGCATTGGTTACAACATTTTTGGTCTTCCTCTTTAGGTCCATACAATCACTATTAGAATCACATATCAGTATTCTTACTCTTGCTTCAGCTGACATGCCCCAGCTCTATCCTTGCCTTCAGAACAATAATGATAAGTGATAGTAGAGGCTTACACAAATGCATGTTACTAACAAAATGCACATCTACTCAAACTCTGCTTGATGTACTTGTTCACTGAATACCTTAAGATGGAGAGTGATGACAGTTCCACGGGGAAGCAGCTTATCAGAATCTGTCTCCTCACAGATAGTATATACACTTGTGTCAGCTTCTCCTTCCCAGACATACTGCTTATCTGACTTTGCACTCTTAGTTGACACAGTCACCTGTCCAAGAAAATCCAGAAACTGTCAACAGACAGACTCAACTAAATTGACCATAAAAAAAGACATGGAAGCAGAATATTTTCCAGTTATCCATGGACTTGGACAGAAGCTGCAAGGAAATCCAAAAAAAGTTCAAGTTGCAAACCAAGCACCAGAAGGCACCAGTTCTTATACTCAGGAAAATACCTTGTCAGCAACCAGGAAGGCAGAGTAAAAGCCAACACCAAACTGGCCAATCAAGTTGCTATCAGCAGCATTGTTTTCCTTGCTGTCCTGCACTTGATAAACCCATGCAACCCTATATAAAAACAAAGTCTCTATTCTGTTTCAGATGCAATTACAATACCAACTGCACATGCAAAACATAATTCCCTCTTCTAAATGATATCTCATGATCCCATTCCCCTAAACTACATCAACCCAAAATTAAGAAGATTCAGTACTGGTGTTTGGAGATGTCTCCTCCAAACTCACCTTTAGAGCTTGCATGAACTTTGCAGTCCCACTTTGTGCAATGGTGCCTAGACTCTCAATAAGTTCCTCGCGTGTCATGCCAATACCAGTATCTCTGGTCAACAAAACCACCACACCAGTCAATATCATGACATAAAACTTCATATGCACAAGGAAGAAAGAGAACCCTCAAAAACAGCTTGGACTTCCTTCTGCTGCAACAGTTCACATCATAAGAAATGTCAAATTGATAGCTCTCAAACCACCAACAGACCCTAAATTGAGTGAGGCAAGCAAGGACAAAGTTGAGACAGACAACTTTATCTCAGGAGCTCACATGATTGTAATGGTTCCTGCATCAGGGTCAGTCTTGATCCGAATTTCCAAGTTGGGGTTCAAGTCCATCAGACTTGGGTCAGTGACACTCAAAAATCGCAGCTTGTCCAGGGCATCACTTGCATTGCTGCAGGATCCCACAACAAAGCACAATAAAACAAGTTGGAAAGGTAACAGACAGGAAAAGAATCCTGTCAACAGTACCAGAAAAACACGCTTAACCCATATCTTCTAGGAATGTTTGTGAAGCTTCCTGGAACTACCTATATATGTGGAAAACCTTCAAGTACGAAAGAAGTTTTCAAGCACTATCATATCATATTCCAGTGACATTACAATAGACATCTAAATCTCAGAATCAAAGGAACAACCTAGTATTTGACATACTAAGCATGCCCTCAAACAATGTTTTGAATGCATGAGACCCTAGGCTTGCACACATGAAGTACCTGACAAGCTCCCGAAGAAAAACTTCCTTATGGCTGTAAAGGCTGTGGACAATAAGATCCAGCAGCCGACTGACCTGTGCCACTCAAAAGGGAGCAAAAAAATTAGCAGATGCACCTCATCCTGGGCATCAACCACACCTCCCTTCAGTTCTCTCTGGTAAAACTCCATCTTCCAGGTATTTTCAGTCCAAACCTTCATAGTAGTCTACTGAACAGTTAAAATCAGTGAATCCAATGCAATGCAAAGTCTACAACTTGAAATGAAAACTAAAAGCACAGAAAGTACCTCAGCTTGATACTCGTACTTCTCAACCGGGGCTTCCTTCTCAGTAGCTGTAGCTTCACATCTAACTCTGATAACACTGCCCTTTGAATGGCTCACAAGTCTTTGAGCAAATCCTGATGTCCTCCCTGAAATAGCTCTGACTGATCTCAGTGAGTTGCTCTGACTTGGTGCTGGTGAAAATGATGATTGTCTCCCCACAAGATTGTCATTGGATTTCACTACAGCTCCTGCACACTGCTCACAAGGTCGTTCATCAAACAATCCACAATGTCAACCACCATGAACAAACTAAATTTCACAAACTTCTTAAACCCATCATCACTTTTCAACCCCCTCACAATGAGCAGAGGTCAATCTCCTGCTATTTACAAGGACTAATATTGCATTGCCATTAAACTGGAAATCAGAGGAATATGTGTGACCTTCAACCACAGAAGCACAGCTATACACTCTCAGAAAACCTGTCATGCTTGATTGTTATAAAACAAGCAGCTTGTTCCATAATGGCTCCGTCCTTTAAATGACATCCATAAGGATGATAAATATTGAACATACTAAATTGGAAAGACATGGTTATTAGCATGGTGAAGCCCAAGTGGATTCTTCAATTATGCCAGAAATGTTTCTATGGGGGACTCCACATGACCCTAAAATGTAGGGATACCAAACTTTGACCCATTTCTAGGTGCATCACAATGTCTGTACGCTGGAGGGCAGAGCCAATAAACACTGATTGATAGCCATGCAGTTGATGAATAGTGCATCAAGAAGCTAACCAGCCAATTCTCCCAATTGATATAAACAAAGCGACTCATCGCCCCATCAAAATCTCAGGAACATGACACTAAGTACTCGAAAAATAATAACGAAACACAACAACCCTTACAAAACAATATCACCCGGATACCTATTGAACCTTTACACCGAGAGGTTCCATTGGCAGCGAACAGGCAAACGATCAGCTGCTAACAAATTCCATCTGCAATTCAGAATAATACTTATGCGCGATAAGTCAGAACGAGGGCGAAGAATCCTTTTAACGAATACTCTAAACACACGTCTCCAAAGAACAATGAGAACAGTGTTGAAGACAATCCAAAGACCCACCAGCGCGCACAAAAACACAGAGCCTGCATGAAGAAGGAAATCTCAACAAAATTAAAAAACCGGCCCCCAGCGCTGCCTACCTTATCCGACGAGGGACGCGCAGTGGCGGAGGAGGAAAGCGCCGCGGTCAGGCTTCGTGCAGCCGCCAGCGAGGCCGCAGGCGCCATGACTGCCGACCGTAACGACCTTGCGACGGACCGCGCTTGCATGTATGTACGCTTGCGAAAACTCGTCGGAAGCAAGTAAGACGAACGCTGCAGGCAGAGAAAAACACGCACAAGCGGCGGAGAAAACAGCGCACAAGCGAGAATAACAGGTACAGCAACTCAGTAGCAAAGCAATAGTCGCGCTAATGCCATTCGCAAGCGGCGCAAAACGATGACCTAAAAACTAAAAGGCATCCCCCTTTCAAAAGCATGAATTGGAATATTCGAAGGCCGCCAAGGCCTAAAACTCCTTCTCCTTAACCCAAACTAGTGTGGCCTCTGGTGTCGGCCTAAGTGTGAACTCGATATCCAAATTATTCTTAAAATTGAGTAAGTATCCCCTTAAGTCTCCCATCCATTTTGATAAAACTAAAACATTTGATAACCCCACCTTTGGGCTTTACACATCGTAAAGCACGAGCAAAGCTTATGATAAACCCAAATTTATGTAAAACATACGTAAATCCCAGTCATGGACCATAGGAGGGGGAAGAGTAGGTGTAATTCCCTGCTCGTTCCTAAAGACGGATATTTAGGTGGATGTTCCTTCCAAATACACTAGGAAATTTCTCAGTTTGGTGTACTTAGATACAACAATCAGTTTCTTCGAGAAATTTTGTTGTTTTTCTTTTGTCATAACACAATTTGGGACATTCTTCTTGTAGTATAAATTCGACTAATTTCGCTAAATTTTTTTGGAAACACTTTCAAAAATTCCGATATCACAAAATAGAAAAGAGAAACCCTGACAACAAATAAATAGGTACAAAATACAACACTATCGTTGTCTCGGTTGTTGGAAATGCTGCCTCTGTTTCTCACGCTCGTTTACAATTAGAAGGTTCGAGTGGAATCAATTCACTGCTTCTCCAGCTCTCGTTGTTCTCCGTATCGTGGGTGTCCGGCGATCTGTGTCTGACTTTTATTACTTTTCGTGTCTTGAAGACGTGAATTGTGTAGATACATCTTTCCCCTTGGTCGCTTCCTCCACGGAAAAATATACACATATGCTCTTTTGAGAATTCTTGACTACCACCGAAAACTGATGTGCAGAGGATTTAAAGGGAATCTGACTGAGTGAGCGAGATCGGGCAATTTATACCTTTGGTTTCTGTGATCCACTACGAAATGTCCCAGAGTCAGGGAACTGAGGCTGACACTTGTGAACCTACACATACTTTCAAAGATGCTATCTTCACTCCCGGCGAAGAGGTAACAAACATCATCCTCCTTCCCTCCTTGCCTCCTCCCTGTGCGCGCGCCCGTCATGTGGGCTAATCCCAGACAGGGCTTCGTTGAGGTGCGAGACATGCACTCAAGATCATTCAGACCAATGGAACTTCATGTTCGCTGAATGAATAAACTACGTGTCTATTATAGACGACTCTTTTACAGATTGCAGTGCCGAGGTTCCTGTTTAGCCTTACCTGTTTTCGTGTCCCGAGCACGCATATTGGTGGGGACATGCCTGATTATCGAGCTCAGTGAACTTACCAAAAAACTATTGTTTCTCATGCTCAGTTTTTTTGTCAGTAGCCAGAGAAATGTGCAACTTCACTTTCTTGGCAGTATAAGACGACCATGTTTGCGAGCTCAACATCCTCTTGTTTTCCATGGGGAACTTAGCCTGCCAAGAGGTTTGAAAGGAGGAAAAGCATCCTACAATGACCAACATGGCCATATTAGCAACACAAGTGTCATTTGCTGAATTCTGGGATCACCTCAAAGAGTCAATTTTTTTTTTCAATATGTCAAAGGAAGAGTATATCAGAGTTTCCAGGTCTCTCTCTCACTTTGATATACTGAACCAATTTGTCTAGAGAAACTGTGTCCAGAAGGGATTTTTTCCAGGTAAATTTAACATGACTCAGTTGACACAACCCACAACTGATATGTCTAGCTTCTTCCAAATTGATAGATGTCATGGCCCTGTAAAGTGTTTGGTTGTCAAACCCTTCTTCAAAGACCTCTGCCTGTTGGATTTCTGTGATATGGCACAAGGTAGGGTTTAGAGCAAGACTACCCTTAAGTATTTTCCTGCTAGAAGGACCAGAGTTTCTCCTTTACTTTCAGTTTCTCCTGGTTCTTTTGTGTCTGGTTATTCTCCCTGTACCTAATACTATGGGAGGTGATTTTGCAGACTGAAGAAGACAGGAGATGAAGACATTTAGCAGAACTTACAGCAGACTCAGATGTAAAAGCTCCAGGAATATGGCAACGTTTCAAGGAGGAGATTCAAGCAATTTCTCAGAATATTTATGAAAAGATTTGGAGAACTAAGAAGGATGAGCAAACCTCCTCAGCATGAATGATGAGAGTATATGACAATGCTGATTTGTAGACTTGTGTTTTTCCAGTTCAGAACTGCTGGACCATATTGTGTTTATAGGCATTTTCATTTACATGCAGGGTGACAATTGATGTTGTGCAAGCTGTTATAGTGAGTGAAGTAGAGGAAGCTTAAACAACTTCGTTCTTCCAACACAACTCTCAGGTTGTACAGTGAGGTGTAATTTGGGTTTTGAGGAGTCTCTTTACAGTATTCAGTCTGCATATACCACACAATTGACAAGCTCTATTGTATTGGTTATTAAACCTGATGGTCTGCAGAGCTGTCCTCTCTACACCAATTGTTCCAAAGGTTATTTTTATGCAAGGGAAATAGTGTTCCCTCGCCCCCTCTTTGGGATTTGTCTTAGGGAATCATGACCTTAACTTCACTATTGCAGAGCAGCTTCATGTGATACTTTCATTGATCTGATTGCCCATCTGAGCTAACCTTGATTCTTTCTTAACCAACCTGTTCTCATTTTATAGCGAAGCCTTGTGACACCTTGAAAGGGGTTGCAAAAGTGCAGAAATTTTTTTGTAGTGTTGATAAGGTGAAATAATGTGATACTTTTTACTTGATGCTTTGAGTACAGAACACCCGAGGCTGCATCAAGTGTGTGCAGTCCCCCTTTTAGTCACTACACCATGCACAGAACTAAAATGAGACTACCTTATTTTCTTGAGAAGAGGCAGAGGTATGGTAATCAAGTGGGGAATTTTCTTACTGTTCACTATTGAATGCTCAGATTCCCTTCTGTGAGTTTTCCAAGGACAGACCTTTGCCCCATCATACCCAAATTTACCACCTCACTGTAAAATTTGTATCTCTAAACAGGCCCTGGACTGGACACAGCTGAACATTGTAAAAGCTACAAATATTGTCAAAAATCTCACTGCCATTTACCTGCTGAAGCTACTAGAAGACTAAATACCTGACACCTGCAAAGACTAAGAATCTGGAGGACATAATTGTACACCTATACAGAGTCCAAAGCCTGCAAAACTTAATCACATTTCCCCTACAGCTAACAAGCACAACCATCCTTTACCTATAAGGATTCTTTGATCTTGAATAGAATTTTTCCTAGACTTAGTACACAAGGAACTATGAGATGGAATGGCGGCGCCTCCTGCCAAACATTCTGGTTCGGGAAACTGGTGTCTGTGGTGGTTTATCAACACTCATATTCTCTTTTGAATCCTTGCGGGCAAATGGATTCAGTCGGCTGAACTTTTTGGAGACAGATGATATGATGTTGTTTGATTTGATAGGTTTCTCTAGCATGTCCTGTTTCATGCTAGCATGGTCTTTTTCCAGATCAGTTAGTCGCATGCGCATGCGAGCTATCTCCAGCTTGAGCTCTCGATTTTCTCTTCGTATTGAGGCATAGTTATCCTTTGGTGAATGTGCTGCACTCATATTACTGCTACCTATCCTTTGAGAGTAGTGGCCTCCTCCATCTCCACGATCTGCAAAAGCGCCTGCAGCCATGGCATTTCGCATGCGGAGCTGCTCGAAATAGAGGACTTGGACCACCACTTGGACTGGAAGCCTTTCATTCTGTGCAGCATGTGTGCAAGCCTCCTGTGACAATTTTTGGCAGTCCATTAATTTGCACAGCTTCTTTCGCTCAGGCTCTGCTAATGCTGGATGTGCCTGAAAAACAGGCCACACTCTTGTGAGACAGAGAGCAAAATAGGACTATGTTACCAAAGCCTGCCCTTCCAGCAATGGCCTTCTGATGCCAATTGGACAAATGATCAATTGGCTATGTGATTCCCAAAGTCAGGAGCAACTCCATAATACATTCGGGGAATTAAAAAGGCAGACCTCTCTTGTCAAATGTCAAACAGCAGAAGATGGCAGCTGCCTGTTACAATCCCTGAAACTCAACTAAATCTGAATGGTTCCCCTACTGGAGCAAGAAGCTCGGAAGCAAAATGCAGCAGTCAGAGCATGCTGTGTCCATCACCTTAAGGTAGATATCTATGGCTCTGTATAGTCCGTCATCTACCACCCTTGCATACTCTGGCAAAATCTCCGCAAGGGCAATGAACTTTGTTAGCTTCAGATTTGCATCTGGTGCAATTTCAGCAAGGTAGCTGTCCAAAGTCTTCGCAACCTTCATAATTGCACTTTGGGAGGGGGAGCCTCCTCCCTCAGAATCATACATGGGATGTGGCACCTGCCATTGCCAACCAACAGCTCAAATACAGCTCAGCAGAAAAGCAAGATTTGTGAGACAAGACACCTAATCCAGAGCTTGCAGCAAGCAACTTCAAGATCACAAGCAACCTGATTTCAGATTGAAGCACTTCAGCACCAGAACTAAAACTGAACAATTCCTATAGTTAGTTGACCATTTAGACTCCAATACTTTGAGGTTTGTGGTGAGGATACCTGGAGATCATCACCCTCATCTTGTTGAAGAAAGTTGACTGCAATACGCTGCACAATATCCACATCAAAAAGGGTGTCGCCAGTGTAGGAAAAAGAGGGAATTAGCAAATCATCCAAAGTCGCCTGCTCCAATTGCATGCCGATTCGTGTCTCAAGGTCAAGACGGCAGGCTACTGTGGTATCCAGTATGATAGCTGTCCGAAGCAAAGAGAACAAAAAACTGCAAGGTACTGCATTTTTTTCAGAAGGAAGAAGGCTGACAATTGTTTCCAACAAGATGCGCTGCTCATGCTCACTACTTGTGGCAGATTCATGGACCTGCAGAACCAGCAATAAGACACAACAAGCATTAAGACAGCCCTGGATAGCCCATAAGGCCACAGATGATCTTGACTGCCACTTTTATGTGCATCACTCCAACCACTATGATCTCTGCAATCCACTAATTAAAGGTGTTTCAGCAAGAAAGTGTCCCAATCATAGTTGCCAAAAGTAGGATAATGGTGCTGGAAATCATCATCCTGGTGACCTATTGCTTCTCACCCAACCATTTCCCCAGTTTGGCCAAACAAACAGAAAAACCATAACTTGATCATATTATGTCTCAGAGCTCCAATGGTTGAAGAAGGAGATACTCGGCTCCAAGCAGCATTAACAAACTTCAACTCTCCTACCACAAGTTGCAAACTTGTGCAAGTATCACTCTGCAGCAGTAAAGACCCATATTTGTCTGCTTCGAGGACTTGTAGGAGCAAAACTGTAAAATCAGTCGAGAACATAAAATCTAGATCTATGAGAGGACAACCTAACACTATCCAATCAACATAAGAATCCAACTTTGTCAAATTTGCAATAGAGAACTTTCACAAGTAATGGCCTATCATGGCCGCAATTCACCTATCTAAAGAGCCACATAGATGTTCCCAATGGGGAACAGGAATACCTTTATTTTTGGTGGCCTTATTTCACTGCGCACATTTTGTTTCCTCTTTAGGCCCTTCAATGAACGGTGGGCATAATGCATAAGAGCAGCCCCTATGGTATCACCCCGCATGCCTTTAGATCTCAAGGCTGCTAACACTCGCTGATAGAAGTCAATGCGGAGAACTGAAAGATCTTCCACCCACCAGTCTGCCAAGGAAGCCTTGTATGGGGTGTTAGAGCTAAAGGAGAGTTTGAACTTGTCAGATCGGCCAGAGTCACCAAAATCTGAGTGGTTCAAACCATTAGAAATCTGTTCCCTGCAACAATTAAAGTTGTCAATGAGGCTGAACCACAGCATGAGATGCAAGTCAATTTGACAAACAATTCACCAACTACAGACAACCCAATGCGCAAGGAATGTCCAATGAGAAGCATGATGGTAAGCATGAGCATAAAACAGTGTAAGTACCAAAATGGAAGGAGAGAGAATATACATGTGGAAGCAAGTGATGCTCTTTCATATACATTAGCTGAAATTAAGCATCTTGCCACAAGCTTACAAACAGAGAATCCTTGGGTACAGAAGAAAGAAGACAGTTAACAATAAAATATGTTCTATCTATGTCATGTTCTTAGAAACTCCTTGTGGCAAGATGGGCTTCCCAGATTACCTGCAGGCTTTAGTTGCTGCTGCCTCAATGCACCTGCTCACAATCAGAAGTTCCTCTGCAAGAGGTAGAAGATTCTCACAGTTGTGGAGCACAGCAATTGAGTCTGCTAGATTTCGGAATACAACTTCTGAGAGAAAAGCTTCTGTTCTTGAGACCAAGTTGTTCTCTCCAAAGGACTCTGTCATTTCTAAGTACTCTGCCGCACACCTCAAGACTGCAACATTGGAGGGAGTAATTTCGAAGTTGATGCCATAGCAAAACTTGGCAGCCAAGTCAAATGCTTCCGCCCCACCTGGAACGTCTGGGAGTTCCAGTTGGTTTGCTGCTGAGTCTTCTGAGTTTGCTATCAGCTTCCTGATTCGGCCACTTTTGGCTACCAATGGAAACTAGATCAGATCCAGAAGAGAGAAAAATAGATCAAGGTTAGTCTCCCATCTGCAGCCTGCAGCCAAGTTTGAGATCTGCCACATCTATTTTGTATCTCAGCTCAAGGCATCTCTGCAGCTCTTCAACTTTGGAATCAACTTCCCTATGTGGCCGAATTTGCATGAGAAGAAGCATATATGGCACAAAGCAATCTGATCCCAACAACAGCATTACAGACGCACCAATTGAACCCCTCCTGCTCCATAGAAGAGCCAGTTCATATGCATGAGCTGACTTCAGAATGCAAACTAACTGCTGACAGGAGTCATGATTTGACAGCAGTGCCCACACAAAAATGAACTCCACAGCAAGGGCATTGTGGTCAGAGTGCCTCTAGCCATGAAGGAACTTACAGAAATCAGGGTAAGAGATGAAGAAAACATTGGAATGGGCTACCTTGTGCAAGGAAAAGCTAAGGCCACCCGCTTCAACCACAAGATCACTCGGCACATCAGTAGTCAGAACCCTGCACAATCCAGCATTCAGGACCCATCAATACCAACCAAAACAAATATCAGGTCACAATTCATGCACACATAATCCAACAGCACTTGTGAATACGAGCACTGACCAGAACACTTTTCACAAGATAATCAAGAACTCGACCGTTTTCTATCATGTTTCTCCTAAACCCCTGAGAACAACAAACCTCTATGTCATCCTCTCCCTCAATTTTCTTGTCCTTCACAAACCCCAAAGCCACTGTACATTGCAGCTATACATAATTCAATCTTTCTTGTTTCCCTCCAATACTAATGCATCTTCAACCTAATTGACAGGTCCCAAACTGGTAACACTCAGCATGTTTGATGGAACATTTGAGAGAAGTTACAAGACCATAAAGTTTGAAAAACCATGAACATTCTTTTCTAAACTGAACCTTTGAAAGTTCCACAATGTACTGGAGCTCATAGATGGAGAGAGACAAACCCCTGAAGGAATGTAAATTGTGAAGTGGTGTTTCTGGGTATATCAAATCACAATGTACACCGTCATATCAGGAGACACTTATTGTTACAGGCAGAAAGCCCTATGCCCATTTTTTGTTACATTGTCTTCAAATTTTGCATCAATTCATTCAACAGAGACATCAAGTACTGGCAGCATGATCTTTTAGCTTTGATATATTGAGTGTTGACAGCTAACAGAGATTTCCAGTGGAACAAAAAATGTACTTAGAGTCAGCTCTACCACTCTATGACAGTGCACAACTTGAAGGTGATTCTAGATTTTCTGCCTCAAGGGAAAATTTAGTCACTAGCAAGTCTAGAGGCAAAAGCTTGTGAAGAAGAAAGTGACAAATTGGCAGAAATGTAATTGAGACAAACAGAAAATGATGCAGTTGCAATTTGTCCAAATATCGTCACTGATTCCATGTCTATTTTCACTAAGGTCGTAGAAATAGTCTGCTGGAGCAACATGAAGAAAACTGAATCCTGAGACCAAGAACCAGTATTCTAAGGTCGAATTCTGCAACGGGGGTACGCTTTAAGACTCGGCCTTGACAGATAAACAATTTTGTTTACGGATTTTCTAGAGCGGCAGAGGTTCTTGCACTCTACTGACCATCAGGAGTGGCAAAGCAGATCACATGAAATGCAGGTCAAATGGTAGAATCTCAAATTCCTTGAGCCAATGGTGATCTCGGTTGGAAATTCTGTCCAGAAATCTGGAGCTCGGTGAAAGCGCCCGTTAGTTCGACACTGCATTCTTTCTTTCATTCTCCATGCCAAGCTACACAGCATGTTGCCGTACGTAAAGAATGAAAAACTTTCGCGATTTTCTGTTTGCGGTCATGGCAACAAAACGCAAAAACATTCCCCAGCAACAAATTTCTCCGCAACTGCCAGAAAAACCTCACAAAGCTACCCGGACAATCCAGATGTCATCGCCATTACTCTGAGAAAGAGAAAGGGAGAGATTCAGAGCTACCCGTTCCAACTATGCTAGAAATCTCACGAAGGTACATCCCCAAAACAAAAAACAGAGACGTCACAAGGCATTCAACAGAGATTTGTAGCGTATCTACAATCGTTTTCGTTCCAGTCACGACTCACCAATCATTTGTCCGTTTCCTAGAGAAACTGGAACGCGAGGTTCTCCTGCCGGAAACGATGTCCAGCGAGTGTCGCCTGGCAGGAAGTTGAGGTTTGTCAGACGGTGGCGTCACCGCCATGTCTGACCTTCGCTCTAACCAATCCACTGTGGCAGCTATGGTGCCCCGCTTTTGTTTCTCCCCTCACCTTCGTCTTCTCCTCCTCCTCCTCGTCCTCCTCCTCCTCGCAGTGAAACGCCCCCTGCTGCTGCTCCGCTACTAACACTACCGCGGCGCTTGCCACCAGGACGATTCGCTTCAGTACACGAGTAGAAGCGCATGGAGAGAGAGTGCAAAACAAAGGTACACCCACAATACCAGTACACACACGCACAAAGCACGCGACTTTGGGCAAAACCCAACGCCAAAAGAAACGCACTTTACTTACTGCGTGCCTGTGTTCGTAGTGAAGAGGAAGAAAGGGGTGAACTCAAAAAGGATTCATTCATTTCAGCACAGGGAGAAAGCAAGCAGCAAGCATTTCAACTTCTTCCCTTCCTCTTCTTCTTTTTTCTTTAACTCTGCCTCCTCCTCCTCCTCCTCCTCCTCCTTCATTAGGACTTTCTTTCTTTTCTAATATGACTATAATTTAGTCAAAGCAGTATTTCAACTTCTTCCTTTCCTCCTCTGCCTTTCTTTAACTCTGCCTCCCTCTTCATCAGGACTTTCTTTCTTTACTAAATATCACTCTAATTTTGTGAAAGCAGTCTGTCAACTTCTTCCTTTCCTCTTCTTCCTTTCTTTAACTGTTCTTCTTCTTCAGGTGTCAGGACTTTCTTCTTTTCTTTCTAATGAGTATAATTTACTAAAGGCAGCATTTCAACTTCTTCGTTTCCCTCTTCGTGGTTTCTTTAGCTCTGTCTTCTTCTTTCATCAGGACTTTCTTTCTTTCTTTCTTTCTTTCTTTCTTATAAGTATACTTAATTTTGCTTACTATTCTGAAGCCAATTTTATTTTTTTTGCTGCTGATGAGAATGAAAAGAAAGAAAGCATTGGCGATGAATACATTGGCATTGAATAATCTCTGCAGTTGGCATCTTTCTGGGGTTTTGGGTGGGGAAGGATCAAGTCCAAACTCGAAACAACAAGCGGAAAAGAGTGGGGAAAGGGGGAGGGGGAAAAAAAAAAAAAAAACTCCCCTTTTCCGACACCCCTTTTCTTCCTCCATTTTTGGGCGGCGGGGGCCTATATTTCAATAGCTACTACTATAACTGCGAACTAGTTACCAACTTCCATTTCTGTCCCTGACAAGAAAGGAGCCCAAAAAACTATAACTCCGGAGCCATTAAATCAGCGATAGTGGGTAAAGCGGCACTAGGGCTTTTATGGTGGAACTGCTAAATCTAGCGGTATTGTTAGTTGACACTACCATTCAAGTCCTGTGATTTATTAATCTCCAAACGAGAGGAGTGGGGCTCCTAGCTGTGAGCTGCTGCTAAATACCGCATCCTTCAGGATCGCCGCTAGGGGCGAAGGAGATAAAGGGCTAAAGATGGAGGGATGGCAGCCATGGTGAAAAAGGAAACAAAGAATAAAGGCTAAAAAAGTAAGATAAGACCCAGTTGGCGACTTGAGCTAAATTTTAACTTCCTTGATTACTGGGAACTGCTGTGGAGGTTGCTGCAGCAGTGCACTGGAAACTGTGTGGCAGGAAAAAGCTCACATGGACCCCCTCTGTGTACGCCTTCTTTGTAGAAAAAACCCACTTCCCAAAGAGGAGGCCAACCGAAGAGGAGGCTGCTGTCTGTTGCCAAAGTCCTTTCTCATGCAAAGGTTTTTGTACTTCTTGTTACGTGCGCACCTCATGACCCTCTCCACCTGCACTAACCCCCTTCCTTGTAGAACTGACACTTGATTGAATTAGTGTACACACCTTCAAGACTTGATATATCTAACAAGTGACTAAGTTACTCAGACAATGAGCTCCTGACCATCTTTGTCTACAAGTATCAGCAATGTGCATCAGTCCCTTCACATTCTGTACTATATTGTTTATGGGTTTTTATGGATTCTGCATCATACAGTTTACCTTCATTTCTCTTGCTTGGGTGGGGTCGGAGATTCAGTATAGTACTGCTGTTGGCAGCTACTTGCAGCCACGACCTTGGATTGTACCACACCTCAAATACTCCAAACATGTCTTTACTGACCTGGGTTTCAGTTTTGCAAAAAGAAACATTACCCAGATGTAAATTATGTCAGAATCTTGTGAGAAAGCAAAAGATGCAAGACTACAGAAGTAGTACCTGACGTTCATAGGGCAATGTTTAACTAATTGGGTTTGAAGTTTGAACCATTTTGGCCATGGACACCCTTTGGCTGGCCATAACAGCTGGTTGTGGTTAGTAAGAACCAAACCAGAATCAGATCTGATTTTTGGAACCGGAACTTAGTCTTTGGAAAAGGAACTTAGTGTCTGGAAAAGAAACTTAGTGGCTAGAAATATAATCTCTTTCTCAAAGATTTATTTGTTGCAGTGCTTATTATTTTGCCCTATACTGTACCTACTCCTGATGTGATAATTGACTTACGTGATTGTCTTTTCTTTTGTGGTAAGTAAGAAAAAGGCTTCAGATTTTTCATTGTGTTGTCTTGTGTATATTGCATTTAGGAGCATTCATACTCTCTCTCAATAAGTTTCTTACAGCCACCCAGAAAAAATTGTGTCATATCTGTCCTGGAACATTTATTGTAGCAATAAAAATATGGCATGTTGCATAAAGTGTTCCAGGTTTTTATAGCATACCCATTTTCTGAATTCTGGAGTGGACGCCTGCATCATGATGAAACAAACACTCATCATCCAGTAGTCTCTCACCATTTTAGTTTGTTGTTTCTTGTCGCACACAGATGAAAATAAGCAGCTGTGATGAACTTTGCCTAAACCCACAAAAGAATGTGATTTATGGCTAGATCAGCCAACCATTTGTAAAAGTTTGGGAAATCTAGTGCCCCCTTTTTTTTGTCCTTGATTCCTGTGACCTATATTCCCTTTTTTGGATGCTTGTATAACGACTAGGTAGCTCCAGTCCAGATCAACAATAGCCAGGTCTTGTCAATATTCCAGTAGTGCTCTGTTCTCCCCCCCCTTTCCAGGGCCGCCTAACCTACCTTCCCACACTTGCTTTTGCTTTTCTCCTTTCGGTTCTGAGAGCTCATGATCCATTCCAGCTTACACTACAGTGCACAGCACCCAATACCACAACTTTGTTGTAGAATTAGAGTTGTCTGCAAAGTACAACAAACTGGGGCCACTGTTTTGTCGAAACAGGGGATGAAACGAAAAGTGACAATGAAAATAGTACACAAGGGAAAATCAAAAGAAAGGCGACCAGTGGCCCCAGTTTTATTGGAACCGGGGAAGAAATGAGAAGTGACAATGAAAACAGTACACAAGGGGGAAAATCAAAATAAAAGTGACCAAACTAGTTTTGTCACCTAAATTGGTCCTCACAAGTCACAGGAGTTTCACCCCAGTTTTCAATTTGCCCATGGGTGCTGCTGATCATATGCTTCATCACATCAAGCCTTGTCAGAATATGAACCTGCAAATCTTCTGGACTAATACTCAGCTTCATGAATCCATAACCCTGTTTCTCTCATTTGTCCTGCTACAGTCACAATTGGGGATGAAACAGGGGACAGATGGCCCAACTAGGGCCCAAAGATAGGGTGAATTTAAGGATAAATTCATTATACACCAAAGTTGTGAACTCAGCAGGGTCATGAAAAAGCATCAACAAGACCAACGGTATGGAACCCAGTGTCAACTTGAACACTTCCTGTATCGCTCCTAAAACTACTGATCGTCTCTCCTAAAAATGATGGGGCTACAAATAGCTTTCACTATACTCAATGTGCACCACTCATTCTGGATTGGATGGGTATGATTGCCAGCTAACAAGCTAGGTTTTCATCCTTCATGGCCCAAATTCCACTTTCATCACATCCACACACTAGGTCAGATGACTTGGAATGAATGGATCTTTAGCACCCAATAATAAATTGTTAAACAAGCAGTGTAGCACGTGATGTTTAGTGCCTAGATAATGTAGGAAAATCAGCTCCATGGTATGTGGGGTAGGCTTCCAAAAGAGAACAAACTTGTAGGTATAACTAGTTACCCAATTAACCTCTGGGTCGGTGCCTTCTTATTGTCATCAAAACCTCCAATTACCAAATCATACAAACCGCACACTTCCAATCCTTCAATAGTAGTAGGCCTTGTTTCCCTGCAGTGACAAAAATGCATGGGAAGAGTACTCCTAGGCAACTATAGGTATAGTGCACTTATGTGATAAAACTGATGAAGATATATATCCTCCTAACAGATAGAACTGAGAAAATTTCTTTCTCTGGTGAAGAAACTGTTAAAAAATGAACCAGAAAGTTTCTCTCGAAGGTGCAGAAACTGTTAGCAAATGAACCGGAGGTACTAGGCTTAACTCATCCTTAAACCCTTAAATTGATGTAACAACCAAAATGTAACTACCTAAACCTTCTTATCAGAATCATGGATGTGAGGTCCACCATCACATATACTTCCATGGAAGTGTCACGTGGGACCACTTGCATTCCACTTAGGTCCCAAAACTTTAGAGGAAATTCTCATTATCATGTGGATCATCTGCCTAAGTGGCCAACTTTGAGTTCAATCCCGGGTGACTACCTAGTATAGGGGTTTAGGTTTTAGAGGGCAATGCCTGACATTAGGGCATTACCTATATAGCATAACAACTGAGGAGCTCCATGGGTTGGAATCCTTCGAGATCAATGGTCAGGGATGGCCACTACCAAATCACCACTTTCAAACTTCAAAAGAGGGGCGTGCCACATGTCTAGTACTATTCTTACATTCCGCTCATGCCAAGGACTGCTCACTGACACTAAGTTCTACAATACCTAATTGTCATGTGACAACCATCTTCATTCAATTAAAACAGGGGGACCCACATGGACAGACAACTGGAATTAGCGGCTAAACACCAGCATTAGCAATAGCTGTAGGGCAAACCAACAATAGGTGAGCTTTCATTGTGCCAGCCAACTAAAACATCCCAGAGGTAACCGCAAGCCTGACTCATCATTCTAGGGTTTGGAAAAACTATGTTTGTTTAGGGGGATGTATTAGCACATAGGACTTCCATTATGCCCTGCTCGGAAGAAGGGCTGAGCCTGAATTTTAGTGCATGGTATGGCCCCGGATGGGAGTGTTGCTGAAATAAAGGGCCCAGGATGATGTGGTAGCCAAGTCTTGCCTTGCATTTTGGGATGTACCCCACCCATGAGCCTGACCCATTGTAATGAGTATGATAACGGCCTAGGTTCATAGTAATTTGATCAAATATGAGGTCATTTTCAGTTTCATCTCACCCCAAATGATGTGAGGGTAATGGTTTGTGAATTATGAAATGATTAGTAATGAAGTCATATTTGTTTTTGTCCCACACCAAATGATGATTCTGCATATATTTAGTGTAAGTGTGAAAGGTTGGGTTTTTGTTATAAAGATACACATTTTTTTTATAAGTGTGAAAGGTTAGGTTCTTTGATAAAGACATACATCTTTGATTGTCATCACATACAAAATGAATTTCATATGTAGTTGACCAATAGTCCCAAAAAATTGATGAAAATCACATTGCTCAAACTTTATTGCTTATGAAGTTGTCATGCACTCAACTTTTGTTGATGACATATTAATATAGGTCTATTTCTTGCTACTCCAACTAATAGTTTCATTTCCTAATATTTAAAAAATAATTTGATGTGAATCATTAATCATCTATAATACCAACCTAATTTGCATCACAATATGCACATCTTTGTGTGTATTCATAAATAGTATCATTGGAACATTGGCTTTAATAGGCATTCCTAAAACCATCCAAACATAAAAATTAAACATCTTAGATTATTTCAAAATAATAATAAAATACTTTTAATTATTAAGAATTGGGACACATGGCAACACATAACTTGCTCGCATCTTAGTTGCAAGAAATAATACGTATATGATTAATCAAAGGATGAAAACATATTTTGTTAACTTTTTTTTTCATCCAAAATTCATTGTTGTTTGTGACTAATGTCAATGTGACTTGTCCAACATGAATATTAAGATTTTAGGTGCACATGTCACTTGCAATTAAAAATTAGTCACATCGACCAATTGCAAAATGGTCATTTTCTACTATTGTGTGCAATTACTATTGTAACTAATGTATAGCCTTGACACATACAATCATGCCATGTGTGTGCATTTTTCCATTGTCCATTAGATATGAAACTTTCCACTTATTTGTAGCTAGTTTCAAATATGATTCCCATTCATATGTACAATTAGTTGTGCCATTATGTTGCCACTATGTAAATATTATAGTCCTATTTTTCATGACTAGAGTTCAATTGTTGTATTACTGATATTCCATTACATTGCAACTCACAATATCAATTAGCATACATACATATCAAACCATAAAATTTCATGAAAGGTGAAAATCTACTTTTGAATTGAAACTAAAAACAATGTGTATATTCCTATGTATCTATGGTTATGTATTGACCTACCTAGGTAAATTTATTTAAATTTTTTTATTTCTAAAATTCAATACATATGCCACATGGCAACTTTTGATTATGCCATGTTTCATAATCTAAAACCATTTAAAATCAATAATCACAATGGACAGTGGATATCAATATTTCAAAATAAACTCACCCAAGAATCCTCATAGTGCCATGTGTTAGATTTTGATGAATGGATGAAAAGTGATGTTGGCATTACATTATGGTTATAGTCATAGGGGAGTTGCATAGTAATTGAAAAGGAGTTGTTGGGATTAAGTTGTAATGAATTGCATTAGTATATGATTGTATATACAATAAGTTGCATCTTTTACAACTCATGCAACTTGTTTGATAACAGTCATGGGTGTAAAAATACAAGGAAAGTTTCTGTCAACTTTCCTTTCTTTGCATTCATCTTGAAACACACCTCATCATAATTATTCCTTCCAAAACATTGGTTACTATAGACCTAGTTATTGTAAATCCCCTTTTGGAATGCACCTAGGCCTTAATTGTGGTCAACATCCCCATTGAAATCCACTTGGTCCATAATCACATGTAAAACTTGTCTTCCATGACGACATCCATAATTGAATCTGTAGTTGTATATGACATCTATGGCTACATGCACCTACATGATTTCTTAATCAAATAAAATGGCATCATATGTAAAACATCTAGTTGGATAATTAGAGACATGTATATGACTATCAATTTTGCAACTACATGAAAAATGTCAAGATAAAACAAGTGTGGGCATTGTATCAAATGGGTTAAGATATATGAGATAAGGTATATTGTCAACCCATTTTATGTGGACATGTAGCAATTGCAAATGTGTTCACAAGATGCCACATGTCTTGTGGCATAGGTGGCACCCAACCTAACCGAAGGATAGGTAGTTAGTTTAGCAAATTTAGATTATGCCTACAATTAGGTAGCTTAGGTTTCACCTAGGATAACTTAGGTCACCTAGGTTCAATGTAAAACTAAATAGTCCAAATGTAGACCCACCTAGACTAAGTAAAAAAAAACCTAGCTTAAGTTGCAAATATGAAGATTTAAATTCATCACCTTTATGACATGAAAAGTCAAGTGCTTAGCAAATGAACCACACTTTTGTAAGATGTGGTCTTTTGTTAATTGATGTCACAAATGATTTTTTTTTACTTCTTTGTAAATTCACTTACATATGTAAGTAAGTACATAAAGTTTATCATAAGTAAATGACTTACCATAGGTAAGTAGGTAGCCTAGGTAGATAGGAAGGTTGAAAATAGGTAGGTAACTAATTTACATTATGTAGCTTATGTAATTCATGTATGTATCCTATCTAAGCAGGTGGGTGGGTTCATTCATGGTTGGGGTTCAAAATAAAAGAATAAAAATAAGCTAAGAGTTTTTTAACGTTCGTTTTTACAAATATTATTTACGTGGAACAAATTGTAGTGAAAAAAATGGAATGATAAAAATAAGGTAATTCATATGGTGGCTGTGATTTTTCACATGCATACATACTTGTGCATTAATATTTTAGTTTATAAGGCAAAATGTAAAAAATGCCAAAATGGGCTTCTATGGGCAATCAAACATGTGCATGTTACAAATGGAGCTAGAAATTTTAACTTAATGAATATAAACAATTAGCCAAATGATTTTTAAAAGGACTCATTTCCCTTGTAGTCTTTTGGTTCAAAATGTTAAACCTTTGAAATTTTGATATGATTTGTTATTTTCATCAAATTTATCCAATCAATATCTACTTGCATAAAGAAAAACATGTTACATTTCTTATACAAAAAATTTCAAATCAATTGCATGATTTTATACTTTTTTTTAGTATTATTTTTATTTTAATGAAATTAATTAGAAATTAATTGATACCTTTAGTCTAACAGACTCAAAAAGACATTTGCATAGTATGATGTATCCAAACTATTTTAAAATATTTTTATTAATTAGAAAATAAATCACTTTATCTAATGGCATACAATAATCCACTACAATTGTTATCATTTTAATAAATAAAACTCCAAAGTAAAACTTTGGAATTCTTCTTTAAAATTACATTCTTTTTTATAACCCCAATCGTGAATGAACCCAAGTAGCCTAACTTAACTACCTACCAAGCATACCTAGCTTTGGTATTTAAAAAAAACCTTTTACTTAAAGGCACTTTGGAGAAACATAATATAAAGGTGAAAACACAATTAAGGGGACTATTTGGATTGTCACAATTATAGTTTTTATGGATTGTAGATGAATTTAAAATGTAAAAAGCCATATTCCACATTAACATTGTCAAATTTTTTTGTTATCCATGTTATCCACTTTATTTGGAATCAAATTAGATATTATGAATGAATTCTTATGATAAGAATGGATTCATAGTGGACATAACACTTTCTTGTCCTCATAAAGTAAAAACTTCACATGTGGATTCAAAAAGTATGCCATAATAGGGTTAAAGGTTTTTTAAAAAATAAGACAACATCAAATGAAATGTTTAAAGTAAGATGCATTGAAAATTTCCTCATAATTTTATTATGATTTTGAGATTTTAATATTGCATTATCATGTTTTTTTAATCCAATTTTCATTCAAAATTTCATGTTTGTACATGGAATTTTAACCGATTACATGTTTAACAATGTACACACTTAGGGTATTTGCCCAAGTGCAAATACAATAAAGTGACCCATGACCAATTGCTTTGTCTTGTGCTTACCCTAAAATATTTATAAAATATTTTCTTAATTTTAAAAAATAATAATATTTGATACTATTATGTTAATGTTGACATTAAAAATTTCGCAAAAATAAGTCATTTTCAAATCTTTTTTAAAGTTATTTTATTATTCCAAAAAAATATTATATTGTTTGAGAAGAAATTTTGGGTATTTTATATCAATTATATTCATTTCAAAAAAACTTCACATGTTCCCATAATATATGAAAAAAAATTGTGTAAATACACCAAATATTTTCAATGTTTTTTTTTAAACCACTTAAAAACATGTAAAATTAACCACTAGTTGTTTTTAGAATGGGTCATTTTTAATATTGTGTTTACATCTACCCATATTTTTTAATGAAAATCTAGGGAAATGTACATTGGATGAATAAGTTGGTAGTTATCAAAACGTAAAAAATTTAAGTGGTGTCAAAAATGGAAGTTCTCAAAATGCCAAAAGTGAACCACCTAACCATGCTTTCATGTAATAACTTAAAGTAGCTAGGTTAGACTACCTCTAAGTATGTACAAAGAAATGTTCATAATAATATGGTGACAAAAATGATCATTTGATGAAAAAACTATACAATATTGACAAAGGATTTGGTCCTTCAATGTGGAAGTAAGGACCTTCAAATCCTCGTACTTGCAACCTAAATGTTTATGCTTATCTAGGCTACCTAATTTAAGTTAACTAAGTAGTTTATGCTAAACTATGTAGTCCAGGTTAAATATCCTTGGCTAGGTTTTTAGCCTAGTGTAAGTTGTTTAGAAAGTATAGCCTAAAGTAGCCTAGTAACATGGAGTGGCCTAGTAATAGTTTAGTAATAGCTTAGTAGCCTAAGTGAACACTATCCCAAAACATTGCTTTTGTGATTTTATCCATGAGTAGAAATGCAATTTTAAATGCCTAAGCAACTACATGACTATGTAATCAAATGAAACATGTCACTTTTATCATGTGGCATAGTTTGTCCATAGTCGTAAATGCCATTTCCACATCCAAAAATACAATTACAATCATGACCCATGGATATGGTGTCCTCTAATAAGTTAGCCTAGACCATTGGATCTAATAAAAAAAACTATGGATAATTAGTTTTCACTAATGAAGTCTACCCATGTGGTGGAGTCAAGTACCATTAAACACTTGCCACATGCCTAATTCATGTTTTGCCATGTGTTATGAAACATTGGATGAAATTTAAAGCTTTCCAAGTCCTTGCTTGGATTGCCACTTTTATTATGGTAATAGTGATTACAATTGCGAAGGACACAACCATGAATGTTGTTTGTGACTATTACCACAAAGGCTAGTAGTGGTAAAAATATCAAGTTTGAATTAACTATATAATGATGGAGTCAAATGTGTTTCAAATGATTACAAATGTAGTTGTTTTCATAGTTGTAAATCTCACTTTTTGGTGTAATGTGATACATGACAAAAATAAAAATGAATTCAAAAAATTTAAAACAAAAGCCTAAATAAACATTGGTTATGAACTATGATTTTATCCATTTAGTGTTAAGATATAAACTGATAACATCTCAATTTTACATTGGTATGGAAGCCCTACAAAACCCAAGTGATCAAGAGCTTATTGGCTTGAATTTGGGCAAGGTCACTTTCAAGGTTGGCATCCCCCACACACATCAAATAGACCACAACATGCCTCCTCTTTGAAAGCCATTGAAAAGCTTAAAGACAATAGTGTGTATCCATGAAAGGTGACAAATTCTTGTTCATAGATCACAAGAATATTGAAATCCCACAAGTTCATCAACTTTTAAAAGTGGAAGCCAATTTGTGCAAAAGAGTTTTGCAATCTTTTTATCCTTTTGGAAATCACAAAATTGGTCATGTAATTTTTATGGCCAAAGTGCCAACAAGCAAGCACATGACAAAGTTCATAACCCATGTTTATTTTTGTTTTCTTATTTTTGTCCTTTCACACATTGGATTTCAAGTCTTTATTTTTGTCATGATTTTAGTCACTTTTTTTTTAATTTAACAAATAACTACAAATGACATGCATTTGGTTTGAATCATTAGACCCATGTGTAAAGTCATGATGTGTTTTCTTTCAAGCTTAAGACATGCCTTAGCAAAAAGAAGGTGAGGGAAGGAAGAGGGAGCTTAGTAAGGTGGAGCTTGAGCTTCATAGAAATAAAACCTCAAGACTGGCAATGTTGTACACTAGGGATTTTAGAAGCTTCATAAATGACAATTTTGGTTGCCATGTGAAATCAACATCAAAAGGGGTTGAGAGGGGTATGGAGATCCCATGCTTGCAACAAACCCTAGTTGTTGGATGATCCAAGGTTCCTAAAAAAAATCTAGTTGGAAATCAACAATGGAGTTCATTGAAAAGCTTCATAATTTTTCATAGATATTTTTTGGGTTGCTTGACTGAGGAAAATAAAAAGGGCGTGAATTTGAAATTGACATAAATGACACAAACTTGTGCATGAACCAAGATTTCTCTCACCCGAATACTAGGCTTTGTTACGACAATATTAATTTGGGTGTCACTACCATGTTGAGGAGCTCCAATTAACATGGTCAATTTTTCTTGCTTGATGTAATTGTACTACAAAGGGCCTACATTGGATGAAGTTGATGAAGGGATGATGTCTAATGTGTTGTAGAGGAAACATTTGTAAATAGAATGTCATATATGTCAAAAATCAAACACTCTAACTTGCAACCATCCCATAATATTGCCATTAGAACTTTGGCTTTCGTAAACATTATCATTTGAATATAATTGGCCCTAAAAGTTGGCTTAAGGAAATTATTCTTTGTATTTGTTGGATACCACTTATGTTGAAAGGGTATTATTTTGCTACCTATTTATAAATGAAGTGAATACTTATATATACCCTTTATTTATCAATAAATGTGATAAGCTTTGGCAATTGAAAAATATTTAGGTTTATTTAGTATAAGTGCACTGCACTCATTTTAGATCTTTTAAAGATTTATTGTACTTTTGGTTGAAAGGTATTTCAAAGAAAAAAGAAAAAATAAAATTGGAAAGAAAAAAATTATAATTATGGAGCATGTGTTGTAACATATAATTTCAAGTAGAGCTTGTATAAATATTGACATTTTTTTAATATTCTTAATGCTCTTTGTTATTTCATAAATTTATTTTTAAATTTATTTCCTTTTAAAAATTCACATTGTTTGTAAGTAAATGTAAGTAACCTTCATGAGAAAGTTGGTAAATGCACCTTTCAAGAGACACCTAGCCCTATCTATGGTAGATGGTCCCATTGGAACACACCTAAACCATAATATTATTCCCAATACATCCTTTGGAATATAGGCTAAAATCAACTATGATTTTTAAATAACAAAAAATCCCCTTCATTACAATTTAATGAGGTTGCCCATGATAAATTTCACAGTCCCCACTACTTGAACAATATCGAGTTCTATACATATTCATTGCATACTTGAGACTTCCAATAATATTACAAAATGGCATAGTTTGCATTACTTCCAAATATGCATCATTTGGAGGGTTCATATTTTTCAAAAATTTGCAATTGGTAACAAAACGGTAGACCTACCTTGGTTTACTTTCACCATACCGAAGTGGCTTCAATGTACCTTTAATATAGTTGCTTTGGTTGAAATATATAAGAGTAGCCTTGTCAAATGTAATTTACTTGTATCCCAAAATAATAATGAACTTCACCTAGATACACCATAACATATTAGATATGTATTTTCTTTTTCATACTTTGCTAAAATGAAACAAATGAAAATTTCATTATTGAAGTTTAATTTTCAAAGGACTTCACATATATAAGTAAAAAAAGTACCAAATCTCAAATCATTCGAAAGAAAACACATGTTTGAATATCATTGTTTAGTAACAATTCATGAAAACACATTTATTTATCAATTAAATGATTTCATGACATGATTTGTAAATCTAAACTTTTAGAACATGAACTTAGAAAAAAATAAAATTATTTATTCAAAATGTAAATATTTTAATTTGCAACATTTTAACCATTTATTTTAATTAATATTTTAATGTATGTTATTTTTAACATCTAAATTTAAATTAAAAATATATTATGTTACATTGAAATCGGATACATTAGTTATTACATGCTAATGATATGTAATTTGCTAAATATAATGTATCACAATATAATAACATTATGTCCTAATGAAAGTTTCATTTTATTAAAAAGTCCTTCAAGGATATTCCTCTTTGAATTTTAAAAATATAAGAGCAAAAATATAGGGTGCCATATATTGGTTTTTGGGTCAGTTTTATAATGAACATAGTGTATGTGTTAGTCCTTAACATATATATATAAAGTATTAATTGGTAATAGGTTCAATTAGTAGGTTAGTAAGTGAACAAATTTCAATTCCCTACTAAAATATTTCTATCCATCGTTGAAGTTAATAGTAACATTTTTCAACTTGCCTTCGACCCCTTCATTGAAGGTTCAAATTGAATAAAAGAACAATAGTAATAGGTATGCTACATCTAGCTATTGCATTGTGAGGTGTACCTATAACAAAATGGGGGATGTCATGTTTTCTTTCTTGGAAGGTTGATTGGGTGGGATTTGGCCTTTGGGCTTGGGTGGGGGGGCATCATTTGTGTATTTTACAAAAGGTAAAAAATGGGCTAGTAGAAGCAATTTTGAGTGTAACCAATCCTTTTTGAAAATATTTACAAGATTCATAAACTAAAATAATGTTGAAATTTTATGCTGTATTTGTATGCTCATCTTTTGGATATATTAATATAACATTATGATAAGTTTGAAAATAGTTCAATAAATATAAAATATCTTTCAGCATGTTTTGAACTTATAACCAATGTTTTTTGTGCTTAGAAATCATTATAATGAAATGATGTTAAAAAACATTATCACAACAGGAAACATTGGTGGCTCTTATTACCCCATATTTACTCAAAACACTTCTGGTAAACGGGTATGATTTGGTAGCCAATGAAATAATGGAATATTTTAATTATATTTTAGACTATATTTAAAATATATTCTTATAAATGAATTATATGCACTTATTTACATTTAATTAAATTATAAATTTCATTTATTTGAAATTAAGTTGCACCCTATATGCTTTTGCACATTGTTTGGAATAAAATGCAAGTGACTTCCCCAAGCCTTTAGGAGGCCTTTTCCACGCATTAAAAAATGGTTACATAGGAATTGTTTTTACAAAACACCGTTTAAATCTGCATGGATTTGTGCTCGATCAACACATCATTGAAAAACAATTCTTCTAGTACATCCAATTGAGAAAAAATAAATTCAAAAACAATTAATTGAAATTATTGTTGTATAGACCCATTTAATTTTTTAAAAATACTAGATCTAATCTTATAGACGTCTAGGATTAAAAGTTGCGTGTTTTCGGTTTAATTTTTCAACATTAATATTTCGTCATTATTGAATTTAAATTAAAAAATTAATTAAAAATATTTTTAAATGGTTTTCCACTAAACAAATTTAAATTAACCCACTTCTCCTTGAATGGTAGGAGATGGGTTGGGAAAACAACTTAGAGAAATAGCTAAGTGGGATATATGGAATTCTACAAGTTAAAATTCTGTAATCTTCTACTGAATACTAATTTGAAATCACAAAGTGCAAGTGAGGATGCTATAAAGAAAAGAAGCAATTGAAATTAATCAAGAGCCTTAGCCTTCCAAATAGGAGTTTGTAATGTTAAAAAGCTACAAATGTCTTCTAATGAATAAAAAATTTGATTTATAATCAATGCGAAATATTCAGAGCCTCCACAAATGTAAAATTGTGACATCTTATCTTTTAAATCTATTGCAAAGTATCCTAATCAAGAAGATTAAGATTCACATAGGTCAACAAAGCTTCTTAAAACATAATCTAATGAACTATCAAAAATATATAATCTTTTGAAAAAATAAACATTTCTTTAAAGGGAACAAACTATAAAGAGAGTTGGTACCTCTTGAAATAATGCAATACTTTTGAGTTTGTGTGTTAATATATGACATTTGACATCCATGGTGATACATAGGAAATTTTTTGAAATGAAAAAAATAGGTGATTTGAAGAACATATGAAAGGAAGGCGGGGAAATTCAAATCACTGTCACCAAACAAACCCTTAAAATAAGTTTTGATAAAAGGTGTGGCATTTGCCTCCCTGTGACCTATAAGTTGCAATGGACTCCTTCATTTGTTGTGCTATTGTTTTTCATAGACCAAAAGTGCCCTAACTTTTTTTTTCTCAAATTTTTATTTGTAAATTTTGGATAGCAAATGTGATAAGATTTTTGACCCTTGTGTTTGCTCCTTCTGCTATGACCTATTTCAATTGGGTGTTTGGATGATTAGAAACTTGTCTACAAAAGGAAAAAAAAATAGTGGATAACAATTCATGACTTCACATTCATTTGAAACCAATTTTTTTAATAATGCTTCTACAAGCTTACTATGGAATAAAACAATAAAGTAGAATGATGATGAACCAAATTATGTAGGTACTTAGTTGAATAAGGAACCATCTAGAAGATGCAAGCTTAACAAGCCAATTTCTTTATCTAACAAGGCCCAAACATAGGTCTCCAACCTTGATTAAAATTAGTTTTTGGCTCACCAGGTTTCCACACACTATCTCGTTTGGCACACCTACACACTAAACTTGGTCTTTTTCAGGTCTTGATCTTTTTCCCTTTTTTTTGGGCAATGAATTTTGCCCATTTGTCAAAACAAAATATTGACTTTTGCCCTTTGCCATGTAACCAAATCTTGTAACATTCATCTTTCAAAATGATGTAAAAAGGAATAGGACATGGGGAGGATATGAAGAGTTGAAAATTCTATGGTACATTGGAGTTGGTAAAGGGGGTGTAGATTTAGTTCCATTACAAATCATTTTTTTTGGATGACAGTTTCACATTGACAATTTCACATTGGAACACTTTCATATTTTCTTTTTCATATATCACCTTCAAATTATCACATGTGGAAATTGAATGTATTTGTCTTCCCAAGCAACCATAACACATATTTGAATTCAAGTTAGGTCACTTCAAATTGAATACATGGTTAATCCTTTTCAAAAGTTCAACTCTTTGAGATTGATATGGTTTTATGAGTTTCTTGGTATAATTGATATAATCTATTTTAAAAAAATTCAGTAGGTGAAAATTGAATTTCATGTTATAAAATTAATGGAAGTGAAAATGATTTCATGAAACAATTATATGTTCGTGGAACTTTGTTTTGATGTTGTATGATTCAGGGAACAAATCAAACTAGATTAATATTTTGAGCTTATGTGAGTGTGATTGTCACTAATAATGTGGAGCAACATGGAGCCCAAGTTGTTGGTAGACAGCAGCTTTGGAGTTTTTAGACAAAAACCATATATTTACAAAATGAAAGCCCTAAATGGGTTGATGCTACACCTTATATACATATGGAATTTACATCTGATATGTATGATATGCTGAGGAATTAAAAAATGTGAATCCACATATAGCATACCCTGCATTCATGGAGACATTAATATATGATTCAATGTATATATATGACCCCCAGATGGGCATATGAATAAGGACCATGAGCAATCAATCTTGCATCATCTGATGTAAAAATAACACCATGACAACAAAAACAACAACAAAACAGGAAACCAGAGATTGCATGAGTAAGCAGTACTTGATCTGGATTCTGGAGGACTTTCTCCAGACTGTGAAGATTGTGAAGGGCATGAGTATGGAAACAGTTGGACATTAGTATAGAAACGGTCCTCTATTCAGTCCTTGAATCTTCACAGCACATTTTAGTACCAGTCTCCAAAGCAAGACAATCAGCCATATCTACTGTAATATGCTCTTACGCTGTATTGCAAGGGTCGGCCCAATATGCTATTTAAAAACTGATCATCACTTTGATGAAAGCCAAGAGATGGAAAGACAATGTACCATAGAATGTCAGCAGCTTCGACACAAATTTGTATTGTTTGTAGAAACGTTTTGAAATTTTTCTCAATATACATACTTTTCTCAAAGAACAACATTCTGTGAAGGAAAATAAAGAATCTTTTGGAATATTGGGGAATATTGTGTATTGATAGGGAATCTTCAAGATTAATTAATTAATTATTTGACAGACATGTGTTGAAGCTGCCACTGTACTGCAGTACCTTGTAGGGTGTCCTGATTGGTGAGTGTGTTTGAAGCCTTCTCCTCCCACAGTTTCATACTAGTTCATATAGACTTGAACCTTGACTGAGTAATTTACCCTTTTCCTTTGGGGAAATGCTATAGAAACTTGGATGCAGTGGATGTTTTGTGAAATGAGTTTTGGCCCTAAATTTTCAGCAGATTATTATCTGCATGTTTACACCCACTGTTGAGAGTTAGCCTAGTGGGGAACTGATCTGTCAGTTTATTGAATTGGTGCCATTCATGATGAAGCTGATCAATGGCTTAGACTTTGTGAGTGACACTTATAAGGTTATGGCTGCACACTCATTCTTTTCATGTTACCTTCAAAAGTGTTAGTTTGGAGTTTTCTCTATGAATCTCATAGATGTGTTCAAGGGAGATAATTTAGTCTGCTATGTTTCCAGTTCATCCTGAATCTTGACCCTCATTTCTTCATATTCATTCTGTTAGATCTATCTCTCTTGATTCATTGCATAGTGTGTGCTTCAGATTACACTGCAGTTTGGGCTTTTTTTCATGATGAGAGGCCTGGCTACAGGTAGCAATTTCCTATTGTTGTTGGTAGGACATGAGGGATGTATCTCCACTGCTATGTTTTGTTGTATCTTCTTCTAATACCTTTTGCTCACAGAGAAACATATGATACAGAAGTAGCAATTGGCCAGAGTCATTGAGTGTAGGGTAAAACCCGAGGAGTGGGTCATTACCCTGTGCAAAGCACCAGCAGAATACTCTGCTAAGTATCACTGTGAAAGAAATTGAAAAAAAGAGGCCAGGCATTTCAAACAACAGAACACCAGCTCCAGATATCATTGGAAATATGCTGTCGTTTGTGGAGGACAGATTCCATTTGATAACATGCCCTCCAAATATGCTGAAGCAATTCTGCCAGTGCTTTACGTGGATCAATGGTTGCAACTATATCACAAAACTGAGGGAGGGAATGCATAATTGCATGTATAGGTTTATGACTATTAAAATTTTGTGGTCTTAATTGAAGATTGATGACCAATTGAAGATTTGTGGTCAACTCTCTTCTATTATACCTCTCTAATGTGTGTAGTAGAAGGGTTCTACTTACAATAAAGAAGCTCCAGACTTGGTATTGAATTTGAGCCTAATTTCCAAATCACCCACAATGTTCTCACTTGATAAAAACCTTTGTGACATTTTTCCCACTGATGGCAACTGCCTTATAATTGTGTGGATGATCACAGGGCCAGGCCAGGTCCTTCTGTTTTTCAAGGCGTTGGAGGATGACTGCTGAGGTACATGATAATTTATTCATGCACCTAGAGCCACATACAAGGTTAGTGCATTACTGAAGGCAGAGATTGGCACACGAGGTAAGGAGGCTGTGAGGCTGTTGAGACTAGTCACCGCTTTCTCAGTAACATAAAAGTACAGGCAGATGTTGGCAATTCCTTAATCTGGCCTGCAGAATGAGCTTGACAACACTACTAGGAAATTTCATATCATGCTGATTGCTTTGTTTCTTGACTATTGTAAAATTAGGAGACATGAGTTTGCACGAGTTGCATCCTTTGACAAACTTGACCATAGAAAAATCCTGAAAATTCTCCTTAAATTCAGCAAACAGAAAGTGGATGACTGATGTGATGGATTTTTGAAAGATGCCCTTAATTCATTGTGCTAACCTCTAACATGCAGTTGATTTTTGAAGATGACTAGAGTCTGCTTTACAAGTTTCCATAGTGTATAGTTTAATTTTATGTGTACCTGACTCTTGGGGTAGCCATTGGAGAAGGAAGTCAGTTGCAATATCTTGAAGACATTCTGCACCTCACATTAGGGTTTATTCAAAATTTCAGCTTGAAATCTGCTTGAAGTTGTAGGAAAACCTTGAATGCCATAATGTGCAACTTAGGAACTGCTGGTTCCATCACTTCACATCCTTTGCTTGCTGCTGGATTGACAATTTGTCATGAAACCCCCTATCTACTATCTGGACATGCAAAATGTGGAATATGGATCTTGTGTTGTAAAACTGGTGCTCATGTATGGAAAGGTCCACTGAACATGGTTTGGATCCCAGGCACCTATGCATGGGCAATTGAAGGCACGACAGTCTCAGCTTTTGTGATAACATCCTATTGATATTAGGGGCAAACTAAAGCCTGAGGCTGTGGGCTTTACTGGAATAAGGGCCTATGCGAGGTGGAGCCTTGTGAGGACCCAAATCTGGTAAAGCCCTGACCACAGGAAAATTGCTTTTTGCCTTTTATAGAGCACCTCTCCAACTACACTACAAAAATCAGTGTAGGCCTCTTTATGTGTTAGGGTAACACCCCAGGTTGCAGGCATTATTGGAAATAAGGGCTCATGTGAGGCAGAGCTGAGGTGGGCCTGGTTCTGGTAATGCCCGTCGCTAAGAGCATTAGATGGTGTAAAAATTAATGATTTTTATTTAAATTTGTTTTCCAATGATACCTGGGTATTTGGTGGGTACCTGCTGGGTATCAAGGAAAAATAATGTGACACATTTTGGAAAACAACTTGCTGGATTGGGGTGTTTTTATTTCTGAAATGCCCCCTGAGTTCTTAGAGCATCTCCAGTGGTCCACTGGAAACTGGCCTGTTCAACACTTTTGGATGAAGCAATACATCACACTGGTGTGAAAGTGGGTGGAGGTACACCAAATTGTTGCCAGATATGGGGTTTTCAGGAGACATAGGAAAACAACTAGCACTGCTGCTAGTTGCGTGTTTGCAACTTACTGTTACTGATTGGCTGGTCACACTGATTGGCCCGCATGTGGTCCTTACAAGGTTCCTCAATGTTTAATGTTTAATATTTACAGTTTAGGGGTTGGGAGGGAAAATATTTTAACAGAAAATTTTGGATGTGAAAACAGAGTGCGGGCCATTTTCCAGTGGACCACTGGAGATGCTCTTATGCTAGATGGAGACAAATGAGTTTGCATTTGGGTTGGCCATAAGTGTTCTTCTAAATATTGTCAGGGGTCTTGATGTGTATGATAAAGCTCCATGGTGGGGGCATTCCCAAAAAAGGTGCTTAGGATGAGGGTGGTACCTAAGCCTGGCCCTGCATTCTGGGACCGTCTCTCACATGTGGGGTTTACCCATCTCAAAGCATGAGGCAAAGGTTGTCATGAACTTAAACAAATATATAGATCATGGGGTGTAGGAGGGGGAGGCTTCTTAGGCCTACTCCTCAAAAGTGGGACGAAATCTAATGCCTCCTTAAAACTGGGAGGCAAGTAGACCTAAGAGCCTTCAACTCTTCACAAGTAGATTTACCCTCCTCCTTCCTCAATTCTGGGAGAGATCAACGTGGATATAAGGTGGCTTCCAGATACACTAGGAAATTTCTCTGAAAGCTTTACTTTGTCTAGAGTGAGCAAGAGGTACTAAATTCTCTCCTACAGTGTGGCCCAATGTCAAGCCATACAGCACTTTCACCATTAATTTCAGTTATAGTTGGTGAATACATGGACAATGTGGTTTAGGTATCTGCATGGTTACATATGCACTTAAGTGCCCTTCTTGTCGCCAATTGTGTGTATTCCATAACAATCATTTAAGCTCTCGAGTTGCTGCTGTGTTGTTCAAACTCTAACCTGAATAGGTAGGGTGTTCTTAGGAAGGGCTATTAGTCCAGGCCAAAAATAGTGTCTGTCTTTAGGAATAGAATTTCCATGCAACCAATGAGAAGTCTGGACTGAAGGGTCCTCCCTTTTTTCTTGCGGGTGAAGGGGAGTGAGGTTTTGTTTTCCAAGTTCTGTTTGGTGTGGAGACTGGACTGTCCACTGTTCATTCTCCATCACGTTCCCCAAAGAGTTCATAATAGCACCTCACTTTTATCCCATATGCACATGTCGTCCTCCTTTCACCTATATAGGTGGGCCAAAGGGGAGGAACTCTATACTTCAAAATAGAACCTTCTACTTTGGGGAGCCTCCATAGTTTCTTTTTTTTTGAGTGATGGGTCAATCAAATTGACTCATTGCAACCAAAAAAATTGAACTTGGGAGGAACCTCATCTAATGAATATGAGAGGTGAATATCATTACTTGGAGTTCATTAGGTACTCTACATCATTAGTTTTGATATCATAGCATAGAGGCATATGTTTTAGAGTGGGTCAGATGTACACAGGGCATGAAAACATAATTTACAGCTGTCTACCAACAAATACCTTCATAACCTCCATGGGTATCAGGTTTGGGCCTCTAGGGTTTGGGCCTCATGAGTTCAAATTTCAAATGACATGAAGCTCTTTGAAGCTGAGTTTTCAATGATAGAACCTTCATGGGTATCAGGTTTGGGCCTCTAGGGTTTGGGCCTTGTGAGTTCAAGTTTCAAATGACATGAAGCTCTTTGAAGCTGAGTTTTCAATGACATAACATTCATGGGTATCAGGTTTGGGCCTCTGTGATACCCAATCAAGTTTCAAAGTGTAAATTTTCACTCAAAGTCAGAACCTTCAGTTTTTGGTTTGAGAATCGGAATGAGAATCGACCTGAAAACTGAGAGGGTTAGTCATACTCGCCTAACACTGGTTCAAACCAGTGTTATTTGTTCTTGATTTTGAAAAGAACCTTGGTTCTGGTTGTTGGTTTTGTTTTTATTTCATAGAATCTTGTGCAGATTTGAGGTGGCTTTCTAGGTTTAAAAAACCTCCTGTTTTGGATATTTCCCAACAATTTGAAGCTCACTCCAAATTAAGAATTGGTTGGGTTCCATTTACATTTCACCAAACACAAATTAATCTGAATAAATATGCACCCACACTCATGACCAATGGGCTATTAATTCAGTAGAAAACTGGGGAGATATGCCATCAAGAAAACAAAATCTGAACAGCCAACCAACCTTTTTTTTTCATTTATGAGTTGTTGCAAATGTGGCAAAAAATTATACCAACAGAAAGCACATATGGTGAAGATAAAAACAATGTTCCCAAAATTTATTTCGCAAATGCCATTTTTATAAAATGGCCCTTGGGCGACTACATAAAAGGCCATAGAGTCCATGGTGGCAATGAGGCATATTTCTTTGGCTATATCCTTTGGCTACTAAAATTCCAAATCCATCAGTATCTAGCTATGTGCACCATATGCTTGCAGAAAAATTTGACTATAAACCTAAGCTAAGAAGAGTTATCCAACAACAAGCAAATGAGAAGAGGGGCATGAATCACCAATAAAATTTAAGCATATCGGCCTTGGTCATTTGTTGATTGAACATTAGACCAAATTTCATTAGCATCTTCATAAGGAAAGTTGTGAAGTGTGAAAAAAAATTGTGCATACATAGAAACAACTAGCTGAAAATGGTTGTTCAATTTATTTCGCACTTTGTTTTTCAAGAATGCAACATAATTGAAACATCGTTCATCCTCAACAAAACTAGGCAAAAAGATAATAAAACACATAATTTCATGGTTATGAAATCTAACAGAGGCAAAATATAAAAAGACTCATCTAATCACATATTTCTAAAGTTTGACAAAGGCAAAACATATGAAGACAATGTAGGTTCATGGTTACAAAATGTGATAGAGGCAAAATATAAGAAGATTGATCTAAGTTTAAAGTTCCATCTAATATAACATAGGCAAAACATATGAAAATTGATTTAAGTTCACAGTTTTTAAATATGACAAAGACCAGATAGAAGAAGTATCATCTAAGTTCATAGTTCCAGAATCTAATAGAGGCAAAACATATGAAAATCATGTAGGTTCATGGTTATAAAATCTGACAAAGGCAAAACATAAGAAAATTGATTTAAGTTCAGAGTTCCATTTAATATAACAAAGGAAAAACATATGAAAATTAACTTAAGTTCAAAGTTATTGAATCTAACAAAGGCCAAATATAAGAAGATTGATATGAATTCAAAGTTCCAAAATTTGACAAAAGTTAAATATAAAAAGATTTATCGAAATTCAAAGTTTCAAAATTTAATACAAGCAAAAGATATGAAGATACCTTAAGTTCATGGTTATAAAATCTACAAGAAATAAAAATATCATAATTAAGTTCATGGTTTTGGAATCTAACAAAAGAAAAAAGATAAAAATACCATATGGGTCCATTCATAATAAAAAGAGCCACAAACACCCAAGGTTGAAGTCCTTACCAAAGACTACATTTTACACATGTCCTACATGGATTAGTCTATTAAATACCACAACTGTATTTCAAATGTAATTTATGGGATTGAATATCAATATTGTGACCAACATGACCCATATTATAGTAAAAAATATTATTTTTTGCATGAAGACCTAGATCATATTCAAATGTACACTTTTGTTTTTAACCATGATTACAAATTTTGAACCTTTTTAATCATGAAGGATGTTCATAATCAAAATTAACAACATTTGTTCAAAGGATTCAATACATGTGCGTTTAAGAATATAAATACGTGTGGCCCTTCTTATGAAGTATATTAACGCCCATAATAAAATTGAAAACATTTGGTGAACGTTTGAGTAACAAATAACATGTTCAAATTTTATAGTCCTTGAAAAAACCTTGTCAACAAGTGCTTTGTGTATGGGGTCCAACCATGTTATTAAGAGCCACATGTGCCCCCTTCAACCATTGTTTTATTCTTGAAATGCTTTTATAATTTTTTAATATGTCTTTCAAAATACATTAAAAATCTTTCAATTTTTATTAATACTATTATATGTTAAGGTTTATATTAAAAAACATCCCAAAATATGTCATTAAAAAATATTTTCACATTGTGGTTTTAATGTCAAAACTACTTTTAACTACTTGTATGCAGTTTTTAAATATTGTTTTCAAGAGGTTAAAAGTCCTTATATGTATTTTTCACTCATTAGATTGATTCCAAATTTTTATGATATGTACATAATGTATTCAAAATAAAATTATATATATATATATAATCCAAAGTTCTAAAAATGAAATAATGGTTACGACTACTTTTGGTACATGTTAATATGACTGCACCATATGACAAAGGAAACTAATAACATAATGAAATGGTTCCAAATTTGTAAGATATCAATTTCATGAATAAACAAGCAAAACCCCAGAATATGAACAAATAATTCATTATATATAATTATTGGTGATTTTTCAAAACAATAGGTTGTAATTTTCACTACAATCAACAAGGGATTTGGCTCCTTTTACTATGAATGGACCCATTTGACTTCATCCTTTTGGAATTTAATAGAAGCAAAAAGAGGTGAAGACTATCTAAATTCATTGTTTTGGAATTTGACAAAGGTAAAAAATTAAAAAGACTTTCATAGTTCATGGTTTTGGGATGTGAAAGAAGTAGAAAGATAAAAAGACCATCAAATTTCATTAAAAGTACCTAAATGAAACCAAATCTACAAAACTCATATCAATAGAAATAAAAAGGGTTGAAGGATTTACATTTGCATTTAGCTTTCATAAGTTTTACCACTTTGGCATATGTAACTTGTGTCACTGGCAATATAACATTTGTATCAGGGCATAGTACACCCCAATGAGCCCATATTTTTTTGTCATTTGTAACAAATGCAAGATGTTTGATGGACTTATGTTATAATTAGTCACCCATTTTGTATGGATTTGTTGGTGGTAACCCTATAACAATCCATGGAAAGACCAAACCTCATTTACTTGGAATAACAGAGTTGCGTCACAATAAAAACCATATAACTAACCTTGGGATACCTTGACTACAACTATGAAATCGGACATGAAGATATCCCCCCATTGTGCAAATTCGAAAAGGGATTGCATGCTCTCCATAAGCAGCAAAATACAAGCCAACCCAAACAGCATATGAACATCATAAAAAGACCCAAATTGGTCTACACATACACCACACAATGCATATTTGCCAATATACATCATTTTTGGGATTTGCAAATAGGAAAATAAAAGATAGACCATGTTATCATGAGAATCACCTAGACCAACAACATACAAATAAAGAAACCTAAATTATTACATAGATGCAAAATGATAGTTTAGGAAAGAAATACCTTTGCCACATGGATTGTAGACCAGTAAGTTAACATCACCACAACAAAGGGTGGTATTATGCCATGATCCTCTTCAATGGATCAAGCATGGACATCCATCTTGTTTTGACATTCTTGAGGATTTTGTTTCCCTTTGTCTTTAGGGTTTGAGCAAGTTTTTGGAATTCTAGATTTTTTTTTGGTGAATGGTTAAAATAGTCATACATGTTCAACATAAAGCCCTCAATCTTAGCAACGACAATTAAATCTCCCAAGGACTACACTACCAAATTAGTGTGGTGTGCAACACAATGCAAACCTGTGGAAAAGGGGGCCCATGAATCTTTGATTGCTTTGTCACTCCATTTTTGCCCCCCTAAAACACATTCATTCCATCTACCCCAAAACACATGAGCTTTTTGGATGGCTCCTCTCTACTTAACCCCCCACCCTTCATCACAAAGTTCATAATCACCTTAGTGAAGTTGTTAAAACTCAATCCATCAACAATCCAATCAACACATTTTAAGACAAGGACTTTGGTCCAACCATCAACCACATAGGCATGGACACATATCCAAGAACCATTAGCTATGGTTGTCACCTCATCACAAGAACATGTTAAGAATTGAGCAGATTGTATGGTTTAGATAGTGGTTTGTTGGACTTGCTAATACATAAATTTAACAAGTGTGTAGCCAGTAGAATTGAACCAATGCATGCTCAAATTATTGGGGACCTTCAAGCTAACAAACAAGTCATAAATTGTTTCATATTCCAACACAGGGTGGTCATGAGAAAGAATATGAAACAAGGACTTGAATTGAACTATCTTCCAATTCCCCTCTCTCGAAGGTTTGTTGACTTGTTGCAAGATGGAATTTGGACCCCATTGGGCCCACAATCACATGTTTATCAAATGGGCACAATCTTTGGTAATGATCCCCCCTTCCCCCCCCCCCTTTCTTCACCCCAAGTCAAGGTAAATCATGAACTACAATCTTATGACCAACATGTTTAGCTAAAATACCCCATTTGCATCTGACAATTTTTTCATTATTCTCAATCAAGGAGCAAACTTTGCACCTCACAATTTGGATAATCCCACCAATAGCCACAAACCCCTTAGCCCATGGTAATTTTGTTGCCCATTATACCTGGAACTTTCTACTATTATCATGACTTTTTGTGAGGGTTTTTCCTAATGCCATCCACACCAACCTTCTATTTCTTCCCTAGGGGCTCAGCTTGGGGATCAAATTAAAAATATGACAGCTCCACAATTTCATTAAAATTTATAGTTATAGAATCAAGGATTTTAGGGAGGATTTCATTAAAATCTACATCAATAGCATCAAGGATTTTGGGGGG
>Ga0209208_10000379_pt1 | contig 56491 bp, 43 predicted proteins | sample S1TSphfallax_3_FD_187694 | JGI IMG/M metagenome (GOLD analysis project Ga0209208, IMG submission 187694) | Host-associated microbial communities from peat moss isolated from Minnesota, USA - S1T2_Fd - Sphagnum fallax MG (SPAdes) (version 2) | ecosystem: Host-associated > Plants > Peat moss >... | reverse complement strand
CAAAATAATAATTTGGAATTCAATTTTCAATTTTCAAGTCAAATAATTTCTTAAAATTTAAATTTAGAACTTCAGAATTCAAATATCAAATTTCAAGTTCAAATAAAAGTATTTAAAATCAAAATGTCGATTTTTAGACTCAATATTGTTTTTTGAATTGAAATACTGATTTTTAGATTTGAAAATAATAATGTAGAAATCAAATATTAATTTTTAGATCAAATAAGTTTTTTGAATTTAAATAAAAATTTCCAGAATTGAACTGTCAATTTTCAGAGTCAAATAAAAATATTCAAAATTGAAATGTCCATTTTTAGACTCAATTAATAATTTTCAGACTGGAAGTATTAATTCTGAGAATCCAAAATAATAATTTGGAATTAAAATTTCAGGTTCAAATCAAATGATTATTTTAAAATTTAAATGAAAAAATTTCAGAGTTGAAATATAAATTTTAATATTTATATTAAAATATTCAAAATTAAAATGTCCATTTTTACAATCAATTATAATTTTCTGAATTGAAATACTAATTTTTGGATTCGAAAATATTAGTGTAGAATTCAAATATCAAATTTTAGATCAAATAAGCCTTTTTAAATTTAAATTGAAAATATCATGTTCAAATCCAAAATCTAAAATTCAAATAATGTTTTAAACAATTGAAATAACAATTTTCAGATTTGAATAAAAAATTCAAAGGTCAAATATTAATTTTGAGATTCATTATATGAATAGTATACATATGTATGCATATTATATATAATTTTAGTACATACATTAAAATACACCCCTATGTCATTGTAGAATACCTTTAGGATGTAACTAATTTGGTGACTATTGCGACTAATGGGACATATCAACCTATTAATAGATGAAAATAAATGTAAAATCAATCCAACAAATAGGATGAAATTTTCTAATAGTTGCATCATAGTTGTGAGAATGACCAAAATAGTTGAAATTTGATCTTGTAGTTGCAATATTCCTAAATTTAGTCGCAAATGACTACAAGTCGCATGTAATCGTAAATGGACTGGTTACATTTTGGTTGATTTCTACTGGTGCATCCTACACACACCACAAGTGACAAAAGCAATAAGCCTTCCTGAAGCTAAGCCCAAACAATTTGTTTATATTGGTTGTGACCAGCTTACAACAAGCATGGCCATTATTCTTTTTGACCATGCCTTACATTTGTTAGAATACTATTCGTTTCTAATTTCGAATTTGATGAATGTGTTAAACATTCATCAAAATGATGAATAATATTCTCATCTTTCTAGTAATTAAGTTAGGTTGAATAGCGGTGACTAGGGTTTAGAAGTGGAAACTACTTAGGCCTTGGCGACGACTAGGGTTAGGGTTAAGTGGCGGCTATTTTAGGGTTAAGAAATAGTATATAGTGGAATGGTTTTAAGCAGTCTTTCATTTTTCCTTTCATGGTTTTTGAATGCACATAGATCAAGCATTGTTAATTGTTGCAAGTCATAATTTTATGATTGTAACATTTGAAGCATACAACCTTTGTAATCTTCTTGTTAGTTAATACAATTGTTCCATTTCATGAACCTTGAATCTTTCATTTCTTGCTTGTTTTCAAGTTGTTTCCAATAGCATTTAGGAAGGGTTATGAGCAGTTGAAAACATCGACGACAATTCAAATAAGATGTCCCCATTGAAAGCAATCAACATGAGTTGGACTTTATGCAAAGGTACCTTGTCATAATCCAAATTTTGTAATTTATTCAAGGTTTGTCCTAGCATCACCATCATGGCACATAAACAAAAGATAACAAACTAAATAATCCCCATGAGGGGGAATGGCTTTGATGACAAAGAGGCATCAAACTAAAGAATGTTTTTCAGTAATTTCATTAACGAAAGAAGGGGTGTCAAGTCCTCACCCGATAAGGAATCACATAGTTCAATGAAAATAGAAGATGTAAGAGCATCAAAATACTAAGGGAGAATGTTGTCAACTTCAAATTCTTACTTCACAATCTTGACCACAAAACCTGCGGTTCATGTCGTAAGGATGGTTTTTTTAAAATTATGAGCTAAGTTATTACCAATAATGTAATAACGATCACAACCAATAACCCATTGTCCCCTTGTGAAGAGGTTGTAAGAATTTGGTATAGAGAATTTGAGACCAAGTTATTAGAATCATATGATACATCCTTAAATATATGTAAAATTTTTTGATGAAAAACAAACATATCGCACAAACAATGTTCAAAAATAGCGGCCGTCCTTAAATCGTCAATCATGATGGTGAGGTCTGAGCGTCCATGAAATGTCGCCATGTTACAATGGGCACAAGAGTAGTGGCGAAGGAATTATGAGGGATTTGAAACAACAAGAGCATAATCACAAACAAGGAAAAAATTGAAAGGTTTGGAGGAACAGGAAAAAAATCCTTATAAACACAATCCAAGCAGGCGAGACGAATATGAAATTAGACAAAACACAACAACAATGAAAACCACAAATAAGAAAAGTAAGGAGTGTATTAACAAGTGTAAGAAAATAATTGTAAAACTCAAGTGCTTGTAGCCAAAAATAATGTTTGTTGATGGAATTTGGTGTAGAGAATAAAATTTGGAACGAAGCAATCACTATGAAACCTATATAAGTGAAAACCCAACCTAAAATTTCTACAAGCTATGATTCATTATTTCAATTACATAAATGTAATGTAGGCTTGGAAATAAACAAAAAAATGAAGGAAATTATAAAGAGTCGCTATAAAACAAAATTATGTTTCATTCGACAAATATTAACACCCATAATAAAAGGGATGTTATTTTGAAAGGATATATGAACCAAAAAAAAGAACGATCAGACAATAATAAACTCTGACAAATCAACGGTGGTAGGACACTAAAAAAACATGAATATAATATTGGAATTGGCAAGCAGGTTAACATGAATAAGGTTGGTTATCTATATAATGTTCAAAAATTGGAAAAAAATGTTGCAAAAGGATGAGGTGGAAAAGGGCATAGTGTGATAAGGTAATAGGTTCATGCAAATAGGTGGAGGATAGTAGTTACATCAACAGTCATGAGCAGAGCATTGGAACATGCCAATATGTGTCAAATCAACGATAATTTAAAAGTAATCCATTCTTTCGATTAGTTAAATTGTGTGAAGTATTTTCATGATGAAATCTTAATTTTAAAAATGGAAGCAAGAGGCAAAAAATATGAGGCACAATCGAAACAAGTTTCCAAAAGGATTTAATTAGTGTTTGTAATATTAGATTCCGCCAGACATTAGGAATTACAAGAAATATTTTCTAGAAAACAAACTACATTTTCTTGAGGAAATAACATTCCCAACAACATTCATATATTAACATAAATCAACAAAATAAAAGACATAAGAATTCATCATTATTTATAAAAATTAATAAAAATTAATAATTTTTTTATTAAAATGGAAAAACACATTGTAATTTGTAATGTCATATCCATGTTGGTGGAAATGAAAAGACAATAAAATAGTTTTAATAGAAAGGTAGCCATTATAAAAAGTGGGAAATCTATATTATGAAATGAAACTTTTTTTGAAAAAAGAAATTAAATACATGGGCTTGAAAATGCAAATTTTTTTTAATAACAAAATTCGTGGAATGGAAAAGTCATGGATCTAGTTGTTCATCACTTAAGTTACATGCCTCACACAGCTGATCACACACCAACAAATTTGGGTAAAATTTTAGGACTGATATTCATTTGTGATTTACATGGTTTACGGGATATTGATTGCAACAAATACAAAGTTAAATTAAATACCCTCCCCAAATGATTAATGTGCCCAACTACCATGTTAATGACCTCATTAGTGAAATGAAATAGGTAAGGATCTTCTTTGTTGCTATGTTGAGCTTCCTGAAATCAACACAAATTTTTAACTTCCCATTCTTCTTATGCACAACCATTATAGGCTATAGCCAAATTGTTTCCTCAATCGATATAATAAAACCAACAACAAGTAGGTCATATATGTCCTATTTGATAATCACCATGAAGAACAGGGGTGTTTTGTAATTGGCCTTGCAACTCAATTTTTGAGTTGTAAAGGACATTTGCAACTCGTTATATTTATATGTTGTGAGTGTTAATGAACAAGTTGCATGAGTTGTAATTCATGTATATACGGTGCAATTCATTGTAATTCAATTGTAATTCAATCAAAATAATTCATTTTCAACTACTATGCAATTCCATTATAATTGCACCCATGATGTCATGTTGACATCATTGATTACCATCCATTTATAAAAATTTGACATGTGGCATTATGAAAAAATTTAGGCATAATTTTTTTTTTCAAAATATTGATCTCCATTGTCCATTATGATTGTTAATGATGGTCCAAGCTTTTGACACGTGGCATAATAAAAATTATCATATGGCATATTAATTATATATTGGAATAAATAAATAAACGAATATAAATATTTTAGTAGCTAAGTAGGTTATACATAACTGTAGGTAGGTAGGTTGGTAGGTCTTAAAACTTACATACCTACGTATTTATTTAAGACCTACCTACCTACCTACATATGTAGGTAGAAAAATAAGACATATTTACTTACATAGGTAGGTAAGTAGGTAGGAAATCACAAGACTAAGTGAACTAGAAAATAACCATGAAATTTTATTTACTTATTTTTTAAATTTTATCTTTTGCCTTTAAGTTAAACTTTTTTTTATCTCATCCCAAAATGACACTTGTATTTTAATGTGAAAATATGAAAGAACAAGTCTTTTTTTATATAGTTTGTAACATGGGATTTGAGGACAAAGCATATGGGTTAAATTTTTTAGTTGTTCCTTAGTTGTAAATTAAGTTGCAATTATTAAGTTGCAATTGAGTTGCAATTATAACACTTAAGTGCTTAGGGCAAGCCAGATCCAATGGGGAGGGTTCCATTGTTTTTGGTGTTGAAACAAACTTGAACCCTTCCTATTGATGCCTTTAGGGCACTAAAAATCATTAAAAATGGAATAGAATTGAGAAAGTTATGGCCCTCCAAAGTAGAGGGGTCAAAAACTCAAAAAAACAAACCACCAAATGTTATAAAGGCTAGTTCCCGAACATTTAAAAAAATCCTTATATGTTGTTTTGTTGCTATTAAAGTTCAAGGATGATTTGTAGAACTTCAAGTGGCATTTCTATAACACTTTAAGTCATTTAGAATGAATAATAAAGAAGAAAATTATGAAGTTTGAAAGTAGGAGGGGTTCAAAGAAGAAAAAGGAAAAAATGTATTTTGTAAGTTAGAAAGTTTATTTCTTTTCTTGTTATTTTTTTTATTACTTCTTTTCCTTTACATTTCAAAGATGATTTCTAAAGCTTAAAGGAGTACTCTCATAACATTTTAAATCATTCAAAATGAAACACATATGATGAAGATATAAATAAAATACATATCTTTATTCAATTATAATTAGTCATATTATAGTCATAACATAGTTGAATAATAATATTTTAATAGTGGCGCACTAATGGTTGTACTAATTATATCAATGGGAATCATAATTGAAAACTAGTTGCAAATGTGTTCCATAATGGATGGTGGAAATGTGGACACGCAACATGATTGCATGCATGTACATTGTATCTAATTGCAACATAATTGCTGATTTAGTGGCACATTTACAATCGTTTTAAAGTAGTTACCACATGCAACTCTTGAAAAATCAAACATGGTTGACTACATATGTACAATGTGTATAAATTACCGTATAGAAGACCAATTTTCAATTCATTTATAAATATAATATAACTCATTGATTTTCTGACGTGGCAATTTATTTAATAATACAATGTATTTCTGGGGGATAGTTACATAATAGTTGTATATGATTTTTTTAAAAGGTTTTAGTTGTAGGGTAATGTGGTTTTGATAGACATAATTTCTCATAGTGCAATGGTGGCATAATTAAGATTCAATCAATACTTCATTTGATGAACAGGTGGTACTATAATGTCAAATTCAATCCTATGTTGAAAAATTTCTACCATGATACCTTTAAGGTCTTTTATGTTTAGGAAAACAATTCTTGAACTTTTTTAGTAGCTCATGTTAGTTATTTTGTGGCAATTAGTTCAAGTGAAGCATTCATTTTCACATGTTGCACATTCTTTTCAATGCCCAAATTGACTTTAGTCAATTTCTCCTCCTCAATTATTATCTAATTGGTTATGGTTAGATCTTGAATTCATTTTTGAATAGGTGTCTCATCGATGATCATCTTTCCAACTTCTAGATAGAAAAAGGTATCAGGTAAATGTTATTTGACAATATCAAATGGTATAGATAAATTAACAGGTAAGACACATACTAGTTCAATAAGTGTTTTTGGTACCTATTTTATTATCCCAATGTTTGATATGTGATCTAAATTGGAAATTAGTTCAATTTGGGTAAGTATTGTTGGGCATAAGCATGGTAAAGTATGCTAGCTAAAAACACTTGTTTAAAAAATAAATCCATAAAACATACTTTAATGTATTGAATCCATGAATCCATGATTATTTAAGTTAGTGATAAAAAATATAAGTTCTTTAACTTCATTGCATAATATTGAATAAACACATGTTTTAATATGCATTTAACTACATTTTTTTGAAATGCATGTACATAAAGTACACGTCACATTTTTGCAAAATTTAATTACAAGTACATGAAAGTAAAACATCAATTAAAATTATTATACTTTCAAGTTGATGAAGGCCTAATGTGTATGGATATAATTTCAACTTTTCATATTATAGTCATAAACTATCAAAGTTTTAATGTAAAATTATTATGGAAAATTTGAACAACTAATTTAAAACATATTTTTCATCCATTTTTCATATATATAAATTCCTCAAAAACTTCATGTACAACTTACAATAAATTCAATGAAGTGCTTTATGATTTCAAAATGTAATTTAAATAAGTTTTTAATATATTTTTTAAATGTTAATCTTGAAAAGAGATTTTTTTGAAATTAAATTTTTGTAAGACTATTTTTTTGGCATACTTTATCATGCTTGGACCCTATTATGGTCCCTATTAAAATTTGAAAATAGATCTAGTTCTATTGTAAACATCATATCCATTTCTTCATCAAATATTCCAGAATGGAAATCATAACACACTAGGATTTTTGGTCTTTTGGTTTGAACACTTAATTTCTTGGTAACATGTATGGTTCTTATTATACATGTTCCTTGTACAATAACAATATCGGTCCCCTAATTGTGGGATACTTTTGCATGTTTCAACCATGGATGTCCTAACAACATTGAATAACTAGAATCTAGAATGATACTATTGATGACAATGAATGTGACTATGTAGGGAATACCATAAATAAATATTTTTAGATCCTTAATAAGACCAAGTTTGGTTATAGTTTGATTTTCCATCTAAAGATAGTAAGGTGTTAGATTAAGCTTAAATAAACCTAATTATATTATCAATTTATTAGTAATGATATTCTAGATCCTCCATCAAGGATATCATCATCAATAAAGTTCTTACTAACTTGAACATGAATAACACCACTTGATGATCAATGGTGATTGTTGCACATGTTGGTTTAAGATGAATAGGTTCAGATTGTACTGGTTGAACAAACTTAACCAATTTGAAGATGTGTTGTTTGATGTTTGGCATAATCCTCAAAAGTTGCCCCAAGTTAATGACATATTTGGTTTCTAGAACTTGAGTATTGATGTATTTCAAAATGTCTTCTAGAGTCTTTTATGGTGTCGTTGTTTATATAGGCAAATGAACAAGTTGTTTGCCCATAACGAATTATTTTGTGGTATTTTAGCAAACTAGTCCAATTTGAATGAAACGGGTTGGTCCATTTATTTCAATGGGTGTTTGTGATCCAAAATACCATCTTATAGTTCTTTGATAGTATGAATAAAAGAATCGCACATTTGTTATTTAGTTTCCCCATCAATTGTTACTTTTGCCTTCATTGATTCACGTTTTGGTTATAGAACATGTGGTTCTATTTTCTTAATTAAGTGCATATTGCTCTGGTACTTGATTGCATGTGGTGATAACGACAATTACATTAACTGGTACATTATCAAACTTAAAATCTTTTGGAACTGCTATATCAACAAAATTTGTCATAATATAAAACATGTTTTGGTTTTCAATCTTTTTAAGATAATTTAATATATGGTGTTTAACACTATAACAAATAATGCATGGATATTGCAAATGATGCGCCCCCAAGTTCTTTGTTAGACCCAAAAAGGGTCCAACTATGTTAAAGAGCGGAAGTAGTTGGAACTTGGTGCCGCTCTTAGCTTCCAACACTAAAGGAGGTGAGAGGGGCGTGTTGAAAGCTCCAAGATTAGACTAGGAAGAGGGACAACTATTTAGTTACTCGATCCTGCATCAAAACCAACCACAAGTTGGTTAGTTCACCTTCGAAAACACCCTTGGTGTTGGGACAAGCCACGGGCAACATAGACTCACTTGACTCACCACGGCCCGGACTCGAGGGAAGCCACTACCTTCCCCCATATAATATTCTCTGCGTTGCTCCACCACACCCACATCCAAATGACTTTTAATCCCGAGACTCCCAAGGAGGAGTCCCAAAATTGTCCCGGATTGGACTGCCAGGACTTTGGGAGCTCATAACTCCCATCTCAGACCTCTGATTAGGACGAGGTCTGAAGAAAACTTGTAGCTTTCCTCAAGAGCTTTCCAACGGTGTGTCGCACTCCACCTGCACACACCGGGGTCAGGTCGATTCCTGACTTTTAGTGGTCGGGAGTCAAACTGCCAGTTTGACTCCCGGCCTTTCTTTTGACCATAACTTGTGCTCTAGATGTCCGAATGGCTCATGCGAGGCCATTTTCGACATCTACATTTCAAGACCTTTCCAACGGTATAAAGAACACCTCATAGCGATGTGTTTTGACCTCTGAAATCGAGCTCTAAAATTTCCAAAGTCTCGGAGGACTCCATGTTCCCACTTTTGGGAGTGCAAGTCTCATCCTCACACTTGCCTCAAAGTGGGGTTGGGACAGTAAAGGTACTCTAGCTAATTTAATAGGTTGTACAATTACATTAGCTATAAGTTTAGCTAGGTTGGTTGGTACAACAAGTATTACTACTTTTTTTTCTTTTTGTTGTTATGATGGGTTTCCTTGGCATGAATTGTTTTTCCATAGTTTGAACAAGTTAGCTATTGTTTAACCACATTATAGTCGACTATCATTGTGCAATTGGTTTAGATTCTGGTTGGGTTAATAAAACATTGTAGTTTACTATAATTAGTTCGCTTTCTTCACAAAATTTGTAATTTTTTTATGTTTAATAAAGGTGTCTTTTGTCATACCTACTATTGTCAATATGAGGTATGGTTGCAAACCTACTCTGAAACTTGTGGTAAAGAAAACATTAGTAGCCTTCACTTGTAACCAATTTGTAATTTTCAGCAAATGTTTGTAGTAGATTTCTACTCATTCACTAACTTATTGTTGTAGGTTCTTCAATTGCATATAAACTTTTTCATCATTCTTCATGGTTTGGAAATGCTTATAAAATGTTCGTTCCAACTCCTTGAATGTGTAATTGGGATGATTTTGTACAAAGTTTTTGGCCAACTATGAGATTCTATCTTTTAAGGTGAAACCAAACAAATCAATGATGTTGGCTTCCATGATTTCCTTGTTTGTTTTGATTGCCTTTTTGAAAACTTTGATGTGAACATTAAGGTTAATACCTTTTACGTATGTTGGATATTGAAACTTTTTGTATTAAATTTATTGGTTGGTTTAGATTGAATTGCAACTGGTGGATGCCATGGTGGCATGAATATTCTTGGACCAAGTGATGGCCATTCGTAAAGTCCAATAGGTGGATTAGATGGAGGTATTCAATCCGATTGTGGATGTGAATTCATTATTAAAAAAATTGGTTATTTTTACTGGCAGGTAGGTTATAGGTGGGTGGATAGGTAGGTAGGTTGTATATTTATGTAGGTGGGTGGGTAGGTAGGTAGGTAAGTTGTAAGATTATAAATGGGAAGTAGGTATGTAATAGGCATAAGATGTCCCATTTGACTAGAGAACATTAATCATTTTGACTAATGATGTCAATTTCTTATGTTTAATTTGACTAGATGTTTCATTTGACTAAAACCCATTGGCCATTTTGAATAAATTGGTCTAACTGGATTAGATGTATTGGTCAAATAAATCATTTTAATCAAGTTGATTGGTTAAAAAATACATGTTTTGTGCCTTTTAGTCAAAATGGACATGTCCATTAGTGTCAAAATATTAGTTAATCAATTTGAACCGTTTGAAAAACCATTTTTTTTAGTAATGGTTAACCCTTCTTAATGGTTGAGGTGGCATACCTCCACCCGGTTGTGGATGTGAGTTAATATTTCTTAACAATTGAGGTGGTATACCTCCACCATAGACAAGTTGTCTAATGGAAACATGTAAGCCAATAGGTAGAGATGATGTCATTTTCTATTGAACACACACTTTTCTTGGAACTATGATTGATTGTCTTAATCTTGAAAATGGAACTATGGCAAGGTAGTATGCTTACTCTGGTTGCTCAATAGGTGGCTCTGGTTTTAATTGATTAATATTGGCTACATATTCCCCCTTTTTCCCAAAAATCAACGGATCATGTTAATGTATCACGTCTTTTGATCCTAAAATAATATGTTGGATACATATTAGGATCCACATGTACAAAAGATGGTAAAATGTTCTACCACATTGGATATGGTGGATAAGGTACAACTCTAGGTTGTCTTATTATGAATGGTGTAATAGGTTGTTGCCAACCTAGATGTTGATTATCCAATATTGAGTTATTGACCAAACCTAGTTGTGGTCAAAATTGTTGCATAGGTAGACCAACATGTGTTGCATGTGTCCTTAGTACAATAGGTTGTAAAGAAGTTATGAACCCTTTTTTGATCAATCACTTTAGTCTATCTTCCACAAAACGACAATTTTTGAACTCATGTCCAACTTGTTGACAATATGCACATGATGATGTAATCTCAATGGTGGGATGTATGCTTAGAATTGGTATTCATTGAACATGTGGTTGTTTAATGGTTCCCATAATAGGTACATTCAACTAAACATTTTGATTAAATGATTGTGTTTGTTGGACAACAATAAGAATTATGATTGCTTCCATCAATTCTACATGCGATTAAGAATTGGATCGGTGTAAAGGTCGCCATTCCAAGTTACATAGTTGTTCCAATTGATTTGGAAATTAGTTGTGTACCGATTTTGAATTTATTGTGATTGGATTCAAAGCAAAAACTGGTTTAAAAACATAACATCCAACAATATGTGTTAATCATGATGGTACAATCATTATGAGAATGTAGTAGCCATGTGTTGTAGATTGCCACCTCTAGCTTATAAAAGTTACTTTATCAACATGTTGAACATGTGTGATGTGATGTCCATTTAGTTGTGCATTCGACCTTAGTTGTTGAGATGAATGTTGGGGTGTTAAAAAGCAATCGGTTAAAGGTACTTGTGGTTCCCTCCATTCCTCTTGCTCTACTAGTATTTGATGAAGAGGTATCTTTATTTTCACTAATTGTTGAGGTTCAATGTTGGGAGCATCAATTGGTTGAATTCCCTCAATTTGAGAACATTATTGTTTTAGCAATTGTACTATCTTGGGCATAGATTATTGTGGTGCAACCATTTCTAGTTGCCTACTAAAACCTCTTGTAATGATTCTTGACATATCTATTTGATCAACAAGTTCTTGTATTTAAAAACCAATTGGGTTTCCTCAAAAAAAAAAAAGCTAATCAAAAAAGCTTTTTAAGAATAAGTAATATTCAACAACTAAGACTATATCAAGAAACAAACAAGATCTTAAGAAAATTGCTTCTAAAATCATAAAAATAATTAAAAAAAATTGTATGGCACTTCTACATACAATTGTTTTCTAAAACTAAAGATTGTAAATGTGAATATTCACAATTTCGATCCATTATGTGGTCGCCAAATGTTAAGGGTGTTTTCTATACTTTCAAATTATAGAAAACTATTTCTTACTTGCAAAATTGGACTAGATATGTTCTAACTTGGATCTGAGAATAAAAAAATCAATTCAAAAACATGAAGATGCTCAAATCTACAAATGCACAAGTTACAACAAAAATCTGGAATAAATCCAAGAATCAGATTTTAAAAAGCTCTCTCATTCTTTCTCGGATCCTCCTATTTATAGCAAAACATAATGTTGTTTTATTTAAATAGCCATTAACCAATACAACAATTTAATAATTCAAAATTAAACTAAAATGGCTACTAGCCACAAGTTGATCAACATACCAGTTACCCTAATAGACTCATTATTGTAATAGACCTATTATCGATTAATTTAATAAATCAATTACATGTTGCCTAATAACAACTTAGCAATTTTTCAAAATAATAATGCCTCACCGATTACCTATTGAAATCAATTGGTTACTATTTATATAAAATGAAAATTTTGGTTAACATCCACCTTTTGATTTTCCTCATATGTTCTCATATGGTTTCCAATAGTTCATCATTATTCATGTCAATCACAAATTTGATCTTACTGTATAACATGGACATGAAATACTATTTAAAATGTCCATGTTCTTAAGAAAGGAAAGATATTTTTTGAAAAGGTATTGAAATAATAATAATTCTAAATATAAACATAAAAATAAAATTACAATACTATGTACAAATTGGACCACTTGAAACCATAGATTCTGGATAAATCCAGAGAACAGTTTTGAAAATCTGGTTACTGGATTAGCATAAAATTTTGAAAATTGTGTTGCTGAATAATCTCAGTTTTGGAATCTGGATTATCCTAATTAAGGGTTAGATGATAACCGTATTTTTAAAAAATCTGGTTTGCTGTATAATCCTAGGCTTAGATGGTGGATTATCATAAATTTTAAAACTCTGCGTGTTGCTGGATAATCCTAGTCTTGGATAACATGGATAATTCCAGTTTTGGAATCTGGATTATCCTCATTGAGGATTAGATGATACCCACATGTTCTTAAAATCTGGGTTGCTGGATAATCATAATCTTGGATAAAATGGATAATCTCAGTTTTGGAATCTGGATTATCCTAAACTAAGGATTAGACGATAACCAAATGTTTTAAAAATCTGGGTTGCTGGATAATCATATACCTAGTTTTAAAAATCTACTTGCTGGACACCCAATCCTAGTCTTGGATAATCCCAGTTTTGGAATTTGGATTATCCTAATTAAGGATTAATGATAACCTATCTTCTCTTAAAGGTGGGCTTGGGAAACTCGGGAGCTACTCCGCCGCCATCGCTCCGTTTTTGTTTGTTCTGTCCCTGGTGCTTCGCGAATTCCGTATTGCACGCGCCGTTACCACCAATATTATTTAGTCGCTCTGATCGCCTGGAGTTCTCCACAAATTCAATTGCATCGTGTCCGCGCATGTTTTTTCTTTTTGGTAGTCGAAAATTATTTAGCTGTGGTGTGTAGAAAATCTTTCATCTGCCGCTGCATCGCCTTCTCCGTCAGTCACCCCTGGAGCTCTCTTCCATGCAGCAAGCGATTTTGCTTTCCCCCAACTCGCGCTTGCTGTTGTTGAAGAAATCTTTAATAGATCTTCGGAGCTTTACTCACAAGGTTGAAAAACAATCCCACCAGTTTTGCTCCCCCGGGGTTTTTCCTTTCTTGTTTTTGTTGTGTCCAGTAGGTTTCTTACTGTGAATCATGAAGGAGGAGGCGGCCCAGGGTTTTCCTGCTGGCTGCTGAACTTGGAATTTTCATGCTGTGCATGCTCTGTACATGTAGGAGATAATTTCCTGACATGTATGCAAATTGTTGTGAACGAGTTTTGTGTTTTGAGGAAGATTTTTTTACGTACTCGTGGTTCTTCTTTGGTATTAAGAGCCTGGCTGTCCATTCTGGAGATGATCACCTCGTGAAACATCCTACTATCAGATGATTGAGAATCTATTGTAATGTTTTGTGAATAATCCATCCCCAAGTTCGGTGTAGGCTTCTGGAATCTCATGAAGAGGCAGGATCCCACAGGGTTCATCCTTCTTGTCAAGCTTGACTGATGATGCCCATGCTGTGATTATTGCAAGTGCTTTCTGGTCATGGAAGAGGGAGTCTAGGAAAGAAATTGCATCCTTTGTACAGACATGATGCGCAAGACTTTTTTCACATGATATAGTTGCTGATAACTTTGTTACTTCTCTCACAAAGTAGATTGAATTCGGATGGACACAAAGTCTAACGATGGGTATATAATCGCCTTTGTTTTTTTTGTTTTTGGCAGAAAACAAGCTCATCTAGAGCAAACACCTTGGCAGTTTCGCCGGGAATCAGCTTCTCTGGGAAAGCTTCGTGGATTTCAAGCTTGAATATTATGGGTTCTGAAAACTATTTTGCCAACTCAACTGTGGTATGCTTTGGAGAGCTGCTGGTAGATTTCGTGCCAACAGTGGGAGGATTAGCACTAGCCGATGCGCCTGCTTTCAAGAAAGCACCAGGAGGGGCTCCGGCCAATGTGGCAGTGGGAATTTGCAAGCTTGGGGGCACAGCAGCCTTTGTGGGAAAGGTTGGGGAAGATGAATTTGGGTTGATGTTGGTGAATGTGTTGAAGACCAACAAAGTAGAGGTGAAGGGGGTGCGATTTGATGCCGATGCCAGAACAGCACTTGCTTTCGTAACCCTAAAAGCGGATGGAGAGCGGGAATTTATGTTCTACAGAAACCCATCTGCAGACATGGTCATGCGTCCAGAAGAACTTGATGTCGAGCTCATCAAGCATGCCAAAGTTTTCCACTTCGGATCCATCAGCTTGATTGCAGAACCAACCAAGTCAACCCACATGGCAGCTATGAAGATTGCTAAGGATGCTGGAATTTTGCTTTCATATGACCCTAATCTGCGGCTTCCCCTTTGGTCCTCCCCTGTAGCTGCAAGGGAAGGCATAATGAGCATTTGGAATCAAGCTGACATCATCAAGGTAAGTGATGAGGAGGTGAATTTCTTGACGAATGGTGGAGATGAGACTCTTAATGATGTGGTTTTTGAGCTTTGGCATCCAGGTTTGAAGCTTTTGGTCGTCACAGATGGGCCTGAAGGGTGCAGATACTATACCCCAGACTTCCATGGGAAGGTAGAGTCTTTTAAAGTGCACCCTGTTGACACAACAGGGGCAGGAGATGCCTTCATGGCTGGGCTTTTGAGCAAGCTTGTTGATAATGATTTTGGCCTCCTTCACCATGAGGGAAAACTCCGTGATGCATTGCAGTTTGCAAATGCATGTGGGGCCATCACCACCACTGAGAGAGGTGCAATTCCAGCTCTTCCTGACACTGAAACAGTGTTAAGACTCATGAGCAAGGAATCAATGTGATCCATCTCACAGTTGCCTTGAAATGCTCAGTTAAGGGTGCTGAGAATGTTTTACAACTGCAATCTCTTTTGTGACATGCAAATTTCATTGTTATGACTGCACAGTGTCTAAGTCTTCCTCAGATTTCAAATGTCCTCCACCACATTGTTGTACTGTAGCTAATATGAGATTCATTGGTGATGATTTCTTTTCTCACCAATGTAATCAGCTCACCTGTTGTGGTAAAAGTTGTGTTCCCAAAGACTCGTTCAATTTGTTTATGAAGGCTGAAGAATGATGTCAAGACCATGTTTTTGGAATACATTGCAAGTCTGATTTTTGGTTTTGTTTGCTTTTTTTAATGATTGGACGCTGAATTTTTTGTTGAGCATATTTCTCAATGGTCTAAATGTATGCATGATATTACAAACATTACACTCTGGCTACATGTTTACATTGTCAGAAGTTTTACCAATCTCTGCCTGAATCTCCTTCATGTAATCTTTGAAGCTATAGAAACATTGGAAACCCCAAAATAGGAACAGTTGTTTTTCCAAGATCGAACCCACCCCTCACACATTCTGCCTCCTAGTTTGTCCTTACACCTACTGACCTCACCCAGTGACTCACTAGGAGGCAGAATCAAAGATTTCTCTGAAGCAACATGTGCCATTCATATGTTTCATGATCAAACCTTTCAATCTGATTATCATGAAATTGCAGTTACAATCTTATTTCTTTCCCATGGGAGAGATGAACCTCAATTGGCATTAGAAGAAAAGCTGGTTGGAAGCTTACCCCTACTCCTAGAAGAGCAAGGACTGAGTTGACAGTTCTTCAAATAAGGGCTTGAGCCCTGCATTCTGTGCCAACAGCAGCTTTTGCAAAGTCCAGATTTGCAAAGTGCTCTCTATTGGGAACTCTTTGGAGATTGAGAGCTAAGATCTTAGTTGGTTGATGATGGAGCTGAGTTGGAACTCCTTGGAGTGCATGTTTGGGGGATGGCATCATCGGGTGAGAATGCCACTGGGATTGTGCTTTGTGGCAACCAGTCATCAGGTTCAGCCATCATCCACTTCATATAAAGGTTTTCACAATGTGGAAACACCATAGCATCTTGGAGTATTTTCTGCACAACATTGAAGTAGCATGTTAGAGTTTGTCACATTCAAACCAGAAAGAAAAACAAATTGCATCCGCCTACAAATATGACTGTCTCTCCTCACAGCCTGTTCCTGCCAAAGTTGATCAGCTTAAGGCCAGTAGATCTACTTGAATCTCCCTTGGTCATCCTGTATAATTTTAGGATTTCAAGTTTTTTCATTTATTCTTATTTCTGTCTTAGAAAGGGAAATGAGATTATTTATCATCTTTGCTACATGCTTGAAGCTGATCACTTTTTCTTTTGTTGGGTGGCTAGGAGATCAGCGACTCACCTTCAGGAATGCCAAGATCCAGGCAATGACAGGGGGACTAGTGATTGCATGGTCCCCAACATAGGGCTCAGCCATCAGCTCAAGTTCTGGCATGTGTCTGAAAGAAAACCAGATGTGGGTTGTTGGGGGTGGTCTTATTCTCACTTCAAGTGTTCCCTTCAGTGATACTACCTTGATTGAGATAACCAGTGGTACCTGCTTTCCCCAGGGACCAATATAGATTCTCTCAATGAGGCAACTTACTTCCAGATTCACATATCTTATGTGTGATATCCACCTGCATTATGTACTTGTTATATTCTCAATTTCTGTAATATTTTGAGTCAGATTGCACAGTGAACATATGTAATTGGTGAATTTGTGAAAGATGTGTAAATGATTGTCTTTTTATTTCTGTGTACTTTGAGAGATTTCCCCAAGGAGAAAAACCCTAGGGCGTTATGCCAAGGGGAGATCCTCCTATTCTTATATGTTCCCACATTCTCATAAAAAGAGAGTTGTTCCTGTACTTGTGATTTCTCCTGAGGTTCAGGAACACCCTTGGGCTCACCTCCTTAGGTGACCTGCCCCTCAGGAGAACCCACTTGTACAAGAATCTCCCCTACAACTAAAACCACCTGATGTAACAAACAAATGAATGCAGACAAAACATACACCTGAGAAATCTGCTCTTTCATACGTGCCATGATAGCTTTCATGGACTGCACCCAACCTATATTCTCGCTAACTGCTGGTGAGACATGCTCATCATTGTCTACTTCTTGCAACCAAAATCAGAAAAAGAAAATTTAGAGGTCAGGACATGGGGATAAGTGGAATTTAGACTTTGAGTTAGACTGTTCATTTGGTCATCTCATGTAAACTTGTGGGTGATTTTAGAACCTGATTTAATAGTGAGAACTGGTGTTGATCAACAGGCAAATGAATTGATCATTTCAGTTGGAAGAAGTTTTTAGTCACCATTTTGGAGCTCCTCTTCATTTATTCGTGAATCCTCCAGTCGTGTTTCACAAGTGAAATGTCCATCACCATGGTAGTCCACATCCACTTCCAAAATTATGACCCCATCAGTATCTGGTGGAAGCATCCGAAATGCAGTGGCCACTGGTGGATATTTCCCAAGATCAATCTCGTTGACCATAACTGTTGAAATAAATTTAGGCTTATGCATCCTTGAAAACAATTTCTGGGGGCAAGTCAAAGGTAACAAGCAAAATGTCATTTAGGTTTGTATGAGTGCTCTGACCTAACTGTCACAATCAAGTATGCCAACCAGGTGTTATCCATCCACATTTTGCTGGATGTGTATAATATACTTGCAATCTTCATGAACGTGGTTCAAACATCCTTCCTTGAAGATTGCAAGTATATGTTTGAACCTTGAATGCATACATCTTTTATGAGTTTGAGCTCATGACCCAAGTGAGGAGAATGCAACTTGCCTGAAGGTTTGCATGGTATTTCGCAATCCTAGATGGGCACTGGTGCCAATCAAAAAATAATCTTGATAAGAGAATATTAAAGCAAATGAGTCCTTGGTCTACATTGTCTCCAAGGCTAGATCTTGGTCCATCTTGAGGTTCCCCCCTTGTGGTGCTTGCAACTTCATGCTGCCCATTTGATTTCCATCTTCTCACTTTGTTCCATAAAATTTGTTTCACATGAGACAGGGTTGAAATAGGATCACCACTAGTTTCTTCTAAAATACCATTCCCACTATTCTCTCTCTGCAAATTAGTCATCACAAGATGGTTGTAGACTGCAAGGCCATGACAATACTTCGCATATTGTGTTTTGTACTTGAGGAACCATTCTTTCACAGCATGTTGTGGTTTGGAAGCAGCTCGTAAAACCTCACACCATGCCTCCTTTTCAAATCCTGTTGGCAAATACAGAAGGAAATCTTTGCAGCCTCTAAAGAGTACACGCTCATCATGGTGCACCTTGATTGGAAATTTCTCAGCCCTTCATTCCCATCAATTCCAAAGACATGCATTTTCCGTGCATCAGGTTTTAATTGCCAATTAAACACATTTGAGAGTAGGTGAATTTGAGTTGGTGATCACCAATCTAGTGTGAACTTAATCAAGCTTGAACATTAAATACAATGCAAAAATTTCACCTAAGACATTTTCTATTTCTAAAAATACCCACCATTTCCTCGAATATTCATCTCCACCAGATATACCATGAACAGCACAACCATCCAACAATATGAGGTCTGTCTCTTCCCTCCCATCTGGAGCCATCAAACACAATACTTTGTCCTGCAAAATGCCATGCCTCAAAATGGGTTGTACTTGGATGTTATGTGGTACGGACTCCCTTGCAGGTGGAGCCTGAATCTGCTGCCTTCTCCTTTCAACATGTGCCCATGCTGGTTCTAGAGATGCATGTGCCCAATCTCCTTCTACAAGAGGTGCCACCCACACATCTCCCTGCACATCACCATTCAACATCTATTGTACTTTTGTTCTTTTACCCATATTGGCATCTTCATCCACAAAATGGTTACAAAGTGAATGAATATTTTTGTTCACTATGAAATGAAAGACTTTGTTTCCTTGGTTGCACAAAACTGACACTACAATCCACATCCTTGTGCATCATTCCCAAGGTCTTTTCCTTTGAAGATACAAGAATCCAAAGGTCTTAAGAGAGTTCCCCAAGAACAAAGCAAGAGCTGATCTGTAATTTCATTTGAGGTTATATTTTCTTTCTCATGTTTGCAGTGCTCCTTTCTCAAACTAGCAATGCTTGCCAGTCAATTGGAAACCCAATAACAATTGCAAGAGCTTGGGAGCAGCCGCTTTCCATTAACCCTTCAAGGTGCTCTATATGCAAATTAGGTTTTCAATGTCCTACTTGTGCCAAGAGATTTTGTGCTCAACAGACTATGTGGACCTTTCTTTTTTCACTACCAATTAATTCCTCATGGAAATAAAGACCAAAAAACAAGTATGGTGGAGTTCAATGCATCAGAAAGAAAGATGTAATGGGAAGATCCAATCATGTTTGTCCTTAGATGCATGTGGATTTCCATGTGACCAAAAAGAGTACAGTTTCAAGTTAGAGGGAAACCTCCATGTTGAATTTGAGTGAGCTTGGAACACTTTCAATGCCAAGTGAGGGAATTGAATGGTCCCTTCTTACATGCCCACTGCGAAGCATGCCCATACAAATATAAACAACAAACACAACCTCTGCAATGCCTAGCATAAACACTCCCATTAGGAAGGCTGGCATGCATTCTGGGAACTCCAAGTGGTTCTCTGACATATTGGCCATATCACTGATTTTGGTGTTTTGTTTACATCCCTAAGTCTGCCTTTTGTTCCAGCTCTAATCAAAGGTAAGACTATAGACAACAATGCAGTATTCACTTTGTTTTTAGATTTTTCTGTGATCCTTAATCAATAATATCATTGATTTCCTCCAGTTTTCATTGCAAAGAATCTAACATTTGGGTGTCATCGCTCTCATCACCACATGCACCAAAACATACAAATTAGGGTTAGCAATGCAAGTTTGCAATAGCTGATACTACCAACACATACATAGGTATTTAAATTACTCTCAAAGTGCCACTTCAGTTTTAGAGGGGCAAAGTTGTTTTGACACAGGAAGCGGGGACCAAATCTAATCCGGGAACTAGCAATACAATGTCCAGGCCTTGCTACTAAAAACTTCAAAACCTGACTTCACAAACCTACTCAGGAGAGAGAGGGGTCTGGGAACAACCCCACCTGTACAAAACACTTGGAAATAGACCCTGGTCATACAATAAAATCACTGTGCATTGAAATGTGACCTAAAAAGAAAACCCTATTTTTTTTGTAATGTATAGATACATACATAACAGCCTCAAACGTAAAAGTTCCTAGTAAATCTTTACAAAAGCATTTCCGATGATGACTAAGGGTTCTTCAAAAACTAAAACATGAAAAGCTTAAGCTCTTCTTCCACTTCCCAGATTTGAATGGAAAGGCTATATGCTCTTCACATTCCAAAAGAACATGATCTGCATCCACAGGACTGTCTGCATGGATGTATATCTCCAGAGTCTGGAGAGATGGAACTGCGGCAGAGATGAGACGTAAAACAGACAGGCATGTATCCATCTTCAGAACGATTATGTGGACTATTAGGTGCTTGAGGGATGGCCACTTCTTGAACATCTCTCCTTCATTTGGCTTGTTCTCAAAACCAGTTTCCAGGGAGTACCAGAGCCCTGGTCCGATGCTAAGTGTGTGCAAACATGGGCATGATGCATCAAGTTCTTTCATGTCAGGGATCATGAGTGGAACATCAGGTAAGACACCCTCCCACCTTCCATCATCCCCTAGCTCCATGCATGGTACATCCAGGAAGACCTTCCCAAGTAGTGGGTTGTTTCTTATGAGTCTTGTAAGTGTACAGAAATGAGATGCCCCAAAGAGAAGTTCCTTGAGGTTGGAGATTTTCTCAAACTCCACCAATGCACCCTCTCGCTTCTCCATGCAAACAGCCACATAGGCAAGACTTGGGGCAGAAACCCAGAGTGAATCTGGGCATGCCATTTTGAGCTGCAATTTACATATGTTTGGAAGGTTTAGCTCAACAGTTTTTGCCTTTGTTGACAGGCCCAAGCACATCACCTGCATGTACTCTGATGTGATCTTGGCCTCCTCAACCCCAAACACACTCACAACAGCAAGCATGGTCAGAGCAGGCATGCACTTGTTGATATCTGTCAGACCCTTGCCCATCATCTTTATGCACCGGAGTGTAAGGCATGTCATGCGTGGCAGAACAGGGCAGTCACGTGTATCCAGAAACATGTTCCGGAGCTCTAGTGTCTTCAACAGTGGGCCTGGCAAAACAAAGCAAACAGCAACACAAACATATAAGTATCTGTCTGTCTCCAAATCTGCACAGCACCTGAGCTCCCTTCATTCATATCAACAACTTCAAGGCCATCTCATCAGAAAATTATACACCCCCAAATCTCATGGTCCAAGAACATGGACAAAAAATCTAGTGATGCAAAGTGCAACTATGGAATGCATAACAATTTTTAAAAAAAAAACATTTCTGTGGATTTGCAATATGTACATTCACACTCAAGCATCATGCAATGTGCTGAACTACAGATAAAATCACTGACTGCATGTTGACGGAGACTAAAACTGCTTGAAGTTCATGTATGAAGGACTAAGATTCCTGGAATTGGTAGAGGAACTTACAGGTCTCAGCAAGAATCCGTATGATAGGGGTGGTGCACATGATGGCTTGCTGTCCATAATCCACAAGGGAGAGGTGCTGGAGAGAAGGGCCAACTGCCTGTGCCCAAGCTATCACAAAATAGGGTTCGCTCAACCAGAAGTCCTTGAGATGGATTTCATCTTTCTGGAATGGGTTCGCTTGCATCTCTGGCTCAATCTCAAGCTTCAGGTGCTCGATCCTTTTCACCTGCTGCACCATGTTCATGACTGCTTGCTTGAAAGGGACTCGAACCAGAGGCCCAGTGCCTGAACCACCACAACATTCAGCTTCATGCTCCTCGTCATCTTCCTCCTCCTCCTCCTCCTCCTCTTCATCCTCATCATACTGATCTCCAACGCTCTGACCACGGATAGTTTGACCTCCATTGTAACCATAATCCATATCTATGTGGTGCATGCCAGGACGTTTCACAAAGAATAGACGACGAGCCTCCATGTAATACTTCTTCAAGCAGATGAGTTGGACAAAGAGGACATTTTGCACAGCTTGCCGCAAACCCTTGCTCACCACACAGCATTTTGCCAATTCCCTTGCGTCCTGCACTCGATTCATAATCTCCACCACCAGGCATTCTGGTAACACCTGTGTTGATAACATATAGAAATTTATACAACCAAGTTTGTGCTAGCACAAAAGCAAGCAAAAGCAGCACTAGAACCAGGACCTACAGAATCCCCAAATTTAATGCTGGCAAGCAAAGCAAAATGACCCATCATCGTATGTTTAAGAAGATAAAAGCCTGGAGAGTTCGATTCTGAGCAGATAAGATGCTTTGCAGCTACATGAACTGAACACAAGATAGCATCTTGCAAGCAACATAAAATTCTCCTCCTCTAAACTTTCAAGGCTGAAACCATACAACAACAATCATTCCTTCCACACTACACAACAGAACACAAGTTTCTTTCTCTACTGGGTCTGAAGCTTCAGATTGGGTTCAGCCCCAGATATAGTTTTACCTCTTCAAGTCCCACGGGTTCTGCCATTCCTTTCACTGAGTGACTAGATCCTTCAAGCTGATCCGTTCGCAAGCTTAGTGAGTCCTCCTGTCACTAATGTCTAAGAAACAAAGAGCTTCTCAAACCAACTACGAGCTGCCAGAGAAAGCAACAACGGCTGCAATGAAGTGGGATTATAGCTCCTCCAATTAGTAGTTCTAATGCTTCTGGGAAAGCTCCAGTTCCAATTAGACTTTCTAATGCTTCTGGAAGACATGAAAATCTCATGATAAGACTGTGACAAGGCGCAGTAGTGTCGGACTCGTCCCATACAATGATTCCAGCTCCTCTACTGATCAGAGAAAAACACAACAGCTGCTCTGAAGCAAGCAACTGGAAACCAGCTGCAACCCACCTACCAACTCCAGCAAATCTATCACACGAACCACTTCTTCCCGGCTAACCCTCTCTCACACCCAAAACACTCTAACTCAATCTAAGGCAACCACAGGGCTGGGAAAAAAACACAAAGAGATTGAGGGGAGGGGCTTTGAAAGCTCAGCTTTTATGTTGCTGATCTGAAGGAACTCGTGACACAAAAGCAACACCAAAAGAGTTGTTTAAATAGAAGGAATAATGAACAAGATTCGAAGAAGAAAGGCAATAGTATTTTTTTCTTTTAGGGAATAGCCACTCTACGGCGCGAGACTTGCTCTCCCCCGTCCGCCCCACGCTAAGTTATCGAAGAAGCTCGCGGGCCGCCATGGCCACTGCGCAGGTAGACTTGCGCGCGCGCGGCCCTGCTGCCTAGCGTAGGGTCTTTGCGGACTTCCCCCGACCAGACCAGACGAGGGATACAAGGGAACAGGTGGCCCCAGCTTACGCCGGGTGACCTCAATTACCTGAGTCTCAAAAAATATACTCTAATTAATTAGGAGTTTGGAAGCCTGCCTGTATCTGTACACACGACTTAGTAGTACAGGGGTTTCTTTTTTCCCCAGTTAAGTGATATGAAAATTTGGCGAATATTTCCCAAAATGTAGCAAAATCAGTCGAATTTACACGAGGGGAAAAAATGTCCAGAAAAAGAACAGGGTTTTTTCTTTTTCTTTTTCCAGTTTTCTGATGTAGCATCATTGAGATTGTCCCAAAAAGATTCACCATTAATTGGTGACACGTAATATAGAAAACTGTCCAAACTTTCTCTAAACTGGTCCAAAATTGGTGAAAAACTGTCTCAACACAAAAAACTATGTCCGAATGTGACAAAATTTTCCTCCAAGGAATTTTTTTTTCCCTCAAAAATTTGGTTAATGTTTTCTTACAAAACAGAGAATTTGTCACGGAATATTACTTTTTTTTACTTTGGGGTCGAAATTGAGATTTGAGATTTGCCACCGAAAATAAATCACTACCAGACTAAGAAGCTATTAAATTATATGTCTCCTCAAGTAAATGAAAACTTTTCCTGATATTTTGGGATAACGAAACACCAGCTTTGAATAATCTCACTAGTAGGTCAATAACCACTTTTGATAATCCTGCTAATAGGTCGTAAGTGCTTTCAATAATGACCATCATGGATCTTGTATGAAGCGTTGCAGCCGGTATAAGCCCAGATTTATCCACTCTAATGAAACAACCTACCAGGTTGGGATGATGTGAGCCAATAAATGTCACAAGTTTTGGTCTCATATACTGAGTTGCAGCTGGTGTAAGCCGAGATCCATGGACTAGGTGACTGGCAAGAACGCGCAGGTTACCATGAATACTCAAGGTGTGCTCATTATCATCATCATGTCAAGAAGACAGCAAAAAGATTGTATAACTGTGGAGCTCTTGTCCAATGTGTGCCGCCATGTTAGCATGATGCTCCTCATGATCATTTATGCATTATATTGAAAGAACCTACCAGGCTCATATAGCCCTGGTCTATGGACTCTTCTGAAACAACCTACCAGGTTTTATGACCCCAGCCCAGACCAGCTAGACAACTTTGGGGGGCATATGTAAGGTGGGAGCTTTTGGCTTATAAGCATTCGTGAAAATTGGGGCGTGCCTTAATAGAGGTATGTGCGTCCCTCCTCCCCCATTCCAAGAGGCCCACCTTTTTTGTGTGATGATGGGCCATTGGAAATGGCTCTCTTTGTATAAAGCATAACCCCCCTTAACATGGTAAGTCACAACTGCTTGTCAAATCTTGGGGCACATGCAAGGGGAGCTTTTGGCTTAGAAATCTTCTTGGTGAACAGGGAGGGGAGGCTAACTAATTTAGTTAGTTAGTTAGTTAGTTGCTTGCCTAATATATCGGTGTGTGTCTCTCCTCCCAATTCCAAGAGGCCCAAATCTTTGTAGTGATGACAGGCCAATGGAATGTGATTCCAAGAGCAGATGCACTTACAATGAAAGTGAAAGGAGGAACTTCTTGGGGGAAGGGGTAGTAGGACTATCTACTTGGGAAAGGCATAACCCCACTTGAAGTGAGAGCTTGCATTCCAATTTTCTTAAACAAATGTACATTAGATTGGGACACCTATGTTCTTGGGACATAATCAATCAAATAGAATTTCATAACTCTAGACAAGCTTGGAGTTAAGAGGAGCACCTTCAAAACCAAAGACCGCCCAGACTGAATAAGCACGCAGGAGTGCACCATGCATGATGGATGGTGTCTGGACAGAAAACAATTTTCCGTTGTCATCTTGTCCCATAGCTGACTATTTACCTACTTAAAAGCAACCAAGTGCCTTAATACCTACCTATTTACATAGAACCAGTAACATTCCCCCCACATACATATTGGTGTTGGGCGGTTCTTTGATTTTGACAACGTATGTGGGCATATAACAGATGGAGTTCAAAAATTTGAAATACCTACCCCCAGCTCCGCCGTGGCAAATAGAATTTTTGTGTTTATGAACTGGAATTTTTGCAGTCAAATAACTGTCAGTTCTTTATCAGTTCTTTCATGAAACCCTATGATTCTTTGAAGTTTTTGACATACCCAGAACTGATGGTTTTTTTTTTTTTTTTTAAATTTTCTCAAATACTCAGAACTGACCAGTTCTTCGATTATGATTTTTTCAAGTACTCAGAACTGCCTGATTCTTTGAATTTTTTTCCCAAACACCCAGAACTGACCCACACCAGTACTTACCTATGATAGTTACCAACTTACATAGGTAGTTATCATGCAATTAACAACTCTTTACCAAAACTTATCTTTTTAGGGCAACTTTACATAAGCGTCCAGGGACCAAAAGCCCATGGACCAATTTGAAGCAAATTGAACTTTGAATTGGACCCTTCTTCACATTAAAGAAAACATTTTTTCTTAAGGTACAATGAGTGTGTCTAAAGGCTTGAGGTCCAATTTGAGAGTCCAATATAAAACAAGTGTGATTGACACATAGAGGATTAGGTTAATTTTTGGTTTTTAAAAATCTTCTTCTTCTTTTTTCATGATTTTTAAAATTTTCTGTTTTCATCTTCATTTCATGCACTTTGAAGAGCTTTAAATGCATTCTTTCTTGCAACCACCTTAAGAGGATCCACAAAACTGGCCATATCAACTTTAGAATTGATCAAAAATGGGAGAAATGGTGTGCTCTCAACAATGCCTTCAATCCATAACATGTCTTCCATTCTCACAAAATTTGAAAACAAAAGTAAAAGAAAACATTAAAAAAGAGTAAAAAACAAAGAAATGAGCAACCTTGAACCCATCCAAGCTTACACTTTGGTTCTCCAAACCATGAGCTTTCCTTTAAGCTCATGTTTTTGGTCCAGACCAATTAGTTTTCCCTCCAAATTGACGTCATGTAAGCTAAATCACAATTTGATTTGTCTTAGTCCTAGACCATTGTCTAAAGGCCTTGGGACCAATTTAAAACTCTTGACCAATAGGAATGCTTGATTTCATCCAACCCTTCTTCTTGGACCCTTGTCTAAAGTGGCAACTCCTGACCATGAGAAGGAAACCTCAGACTATTAGGCTATACACTACATTGTCATCACTTAATTTCATCCATGTCTTGTCAAGACTACAAAACATTAAACATGCAGTGTCAAAGCTGAATTCTACTAATGTAGTAGGTGGGCACCCGACCACAAACGTTTTTGTGATATATTTAATGGACCAAAGGCATGGAAGGCACACAATAGGGGCTTCCTAGTTTTGTTTCATGTCTCCCATTTAGGGCAAACCAAGAACCTCTCCTTGGGAAAAGAAATGGACGGCTTGTGAAGACTTGGTTTGGTTGGTTGGTTGCCTTGTGTACTTACTTGCATCATTGTATCTAGCACAATCCCAAAAAAATGTATAATATTCATAAGATAATCAAAGTTGTCGCTTTACATAACTATGCCAAATGATTTTCCATCTTCATAGTTTTGAAAGAATGGCCAAAAGCAGTATCCTGAGATGGAGGAAATTACACTCTATGGCAGATGAATAATTAAAGGCAATAGCTTAAGGATGAAAACACGACTTAGTCAAAATTATTGGTTGGTAACTTTACATCAATTTTCGTCCTAAAAAATGCAAGACAGTCTACCTACATTTCTATATACCAAGACGATGGTGAATCGTGATGTACAAAACATGGTCTACATACATTGGCATTAGCTATGCATTGATCATCTTTTGTGTATTGAATGTAACTTCCAACATGCCCAAAATGGAGTACGATTTTCCACTTGCCTACTGACTTCATGTACACCATATTTCTGCACGGCCCATTAAAATTTTGCCAATTGCTCTCTGTTGACCATGTAAAACATCTTGAATCACTGAAAAGTTGAACAAATGCATGAATCCAAAAAGTCATCACTTCCAAATAAATGTAAAATCAGTAGATCCTAGGGCATACTTGACAAATTTATTTATTTATTTATGGACATGTTCCTAATAAACTAATGTATTAAATTGATATTTGTAGTTGAATACAAAATGTGAATTCTATGTATGTATACAAAAAGCATTGGCTGACAAATTGCCTTTTCACATTGTTTTGTTTAACCATTTGGATTTGAGATGCAATTTTTGGAATCCAAATCATGTGAGACAACCATTCCAAATTGGTAAATCGGGCATGTAATTTGCTTTGACAATGGACCTTACTCAATTAGTTTGCAATTGTCATTGATTGACACTACACAAGGCCAAATTGAAATTTTACTATCTTTCATTTTTATTTGATGAGGTTCAGAACATGACTATGAAAATTGAAAAAATATTGTTCAATTTTTTATGAAGCTAGTTTGGAGCATTTTTGCCTTCAAGACGCAATGCCTCCTACAAAACAATTAAATGTCATTGGTGTCTTGATTAGAAGGTCCACATCAAGGTGCCTCATGCTACAACCTTGCTATTGTTAAATGAAACCTGAATTCATTATGTATGCAATAATTCACTACTAATTTATTGTAGCACATGTTTCATCAAAAACAACGTTTGATTGAATTCAAAATTGAAACCTTTTTTTCCCTTGATCCTTTTGCTCTTGACCATTCATGGCTTATGATGAGGATAAATTGATTCATTGACATTGTGGTTTACATTTCCATTTGATGCTAAGTTATTCCACAACTTATCTTGCCTGGTAGTGTGTAACTTTTGTTTGAATTGAAAACCTAATTAACTCGGATGGTTTGATCCCCATCTTCCTAACATGGAGTTTAGTACTAAAAACTAAGATACAAAATTCATTATTTCCACATGCATAGCCATTGGCAATCCCTGATTTTACAAAAACTTCATGATAGGGAAAAAGCATAAGATAAATGATTAAACTTACAAGAGTTTGACACTGATTGGCTCTTGTAGTGACATTTAATTGATCATCACTTTCCATTGTCAAGAACCATTTTTGTTTTATGGATGGGGATGGTGAAAGAACTTGGATATTGTGGATGTGAAAGACACATAAAGAGGCTCACATACTGGGTCTGGATCTGTACTAGTTTAACAAATTCATGGGGAGAATCTGGAAAAATTAATGCTGATGTGGCAGACATGATTAACTTATCCTTTGTTACATTCTTTTTCCAGTGACAACAGGTTTTAAGCCAAAAGCTTTATTGGCAAGTGTGAATAGCCCTTGATGCTATGCATAAGGAGTTAAAAGGAATTGTGTGTGAGGTAATGCCTGAGGGTGGGGCATTCCCCAAGTAAGTTGGCTGCCAGAGGTGAAGTTGCAGGGCAAACGTGGGGAAATTCCCCTCCGAGGAGGTTGCAGACTATAAAAACCTGTGAGAATTATTATTTTTTTCCCCATGAAACTTGGTGAGTATCACAGGGAAAATGGGCACACATTTAGAAAAATGAAACTCTCACAGGAGCAGCATTTCACTTCCAAAATGCCAACCTTTTTGCAACCTCAAAAATCCACTCTGTAAGTTCACCTCCAAATACATTTAGGATTTTTTAGTGGGTTCTTAGTTCTTACACATGGGCACCCGCCACGAAATGGCAGGGCATTCATTTCTGGGTGGTTGATTGATTTGTTTACTCTTTACTGATAAAACTGAATCCAATGCAAGGAAAAGAACGCAAGACACTAAATACCCCTCTGCCCCCCCTGCCCCCAATTGAGCTCTGGCCAGCGCTTATTTTTCTTGTCTTCTTGCACATGTTCTTGAGCCCTGCATGGTTCTACATGTTTTTTTTAATTCTGCAAAATATAGGCATTGTTCTTTTAATTTTAGAACTATTTTTGTTTTACAGCAGGTCAGCTGCTATAATTATTTATATTTGAATAACATCCAGAGTCAAAAAGTCAAACCCTGCGGGAGAACCACACTGTTCTCCGCAGGGCTGCAATGTCAGATCCACAAAGGGCGCCAGACAGTGCTCGATGGCGGGGGTGTATTTAGGGTCTCACGAAAAGAACCGTGTCAACAGCCAATGTCCTCCATCAACCTGGAGTGGAGCAGGTAATAGACATTGCACCAAACCCTCACTGGGTATCAGAGTCAGTATTTTTTTTCTTGTTTTTTATGTGGCACAGGTGGCGATCATCCCAAGAGATTTAGCATGAGTGGCAATGATCCCACAGAAGGTTTAGCCTTATGACGAAAATATTTGAGAAAACTGTCAAAACAGTAAAAAACTAGCAGAAAAACTGCCTTATGCAATAAAAATCTGGCAAACCTTAAACCTCATTCATAACAGTGTCTGACGATTTGGAGCTGATGTAAACTCCTGTTGTGGTGGTTGCCCCTCCCCAGCTGAGGGTGAAATTTTGCCCTTCGCCAGAAAAAAAAACACTGATCAGAGTTGACAACCATGGTTATCCAAAAAAATCAAATACTGAGTCATTATCTACAACCATGGTTCTCACTTCTTTAAAAGCCAAGTAACGGCCTAGACTGCCGATTCCTTCATGAAACCTAGTGATTCTTTAATTCTGGTTTCTTTTTCAAATTCCCAGACCCAGCACTTTTTCGATTCTGATTTTTTGAAATACCTGGAACTGGAGTTTATTACAAACATAAAAAAACCACCCACATTGATTCAAACCCATAGGTAATTTCTGTCCTTCTTTAATCTAATACCCATGCATGAAGGTGTAACGCCCCTACAAGGTTGTCATGAAAGTGTGTTGGAAGGAATGAATCAAACCTCAACTAACCTTGTTTGGGCCACAAAAGACAAAATATGCCTTAGTTTCCAACCATAAAATGGTGGTGGGAGATGGGAAGTTCACGTTGTGTGTGAGAGAGATCCTCTTTACTATGAAACCACCTGGAATTACACTAGTGGTTGCCGCACCAGTGGAGTAATGAAGGTCTTAGATGAGGACCTAAGAATTCTTTGTTTTGTATAGTTGAAAAGTTCACACATCGGGGATGGTGCTTGAAAGAGCATTGCATCTGGCACAACCGTTTGTAATCCATTGGATACCAAGTCCAGCAATCCAAAGTTCTGCAATATCATCTGCCTGGCTACTTAGTTGGGGCATCAATGCTACCTGGGCTTTGTTATGATAATTGATTTTGCTGGATGTATGTGGCCCAGAAAGGGATTCCTGGGCCCATTCAATGTCCACCCATACTTCCCTTTCCTTGCATTAGCCTAGGTCGAAACTGGTGACAGACAGTTTTAGAACCATAATTTTCATGCGCCCAATGAGAAGGCTCAACATGTCATGAGGGCCAGCCACAGTGAACCATCCTTGATGGATGGGGCACTGATGGGATTTTTTTTCTGTCCCTGAATTAACCAAGGTGATTAGCAGGTTGACTTTGCTTTTCCCCTTTCTCAGCCCTGATCTCAGGTTTTGTTTTGGAACTTTTTTTTCTGCCCATCTCCCATGCAGTTTCTTTTTTTTACCTCCCCCCCACCCACATATTCTCTCGCCTACCTATCCCACTCACCCCCACCTACCAACTCACCAATACATTTAAATTTAAAATTGACTCTCTGCCACATACCTACTCACCTACATATTTAAAATGTGATACTTTTCTCCCCACCCATCTATTTACATACCTGCCCACGCATATATGTACTTGCCTACCCTTCCATTTTCCTACATATTAGCCCTTTAGGTAGGTACCTACTAGACCCCACCTACTTGGTTGCACCTACCTACAACTGCCACTCCAATAGACCCCACAACTATTGAAAATGATGAAGAATAAAATGAAACAAAGATATTGAATAGAGCTTGAACTTGTTCATTCAAGCAATATTTAAAGTCATGATTACAATATTTATCATCACTTGAATAAGGGTATTCTAGATATGAATTGGTTTGAAAAATATTTTTTAGAACGTTTTGAAGGTATTGTATAAAGTTATAAAAGTTCAAATCATGTGAAATACCCCCCCATTAGGGTATTGCATTAAATTGTCAAAAGATGTTTTTCATTATGATGAAAGTATTGTAAACCTAACATAGATGTCCAAGGAATATAGAACTTCGCCTCAACTTTGGCACATCTATTGCATGTTGTACTTAGTTTAATTAAGTAATTAAGTCTAGATTTAATAATTTGATTTGCTTATTTTAATGGTGTACTTTAACCAATATAGATTAAATTTATAAATATTAATTTCATATAATTATTTATGTTGTTTAAATGTATAGTCAACATGATGAAGGTATTGGCTACACAATAAACCCTTAGTGTTGGAAATATAATCAATGTCAACATGATAAAAGGTATGACATAAAATTATTAAACTTTTGGTGAATATTAATGAGGGTATTACTTGTACACTAGACCCTTGGTATTGAAATGAAAACAATGTTCAACATGATGAAAGTTGGGAGGATTAATATGAAAATATTTCCTACACCCAATGGCTAGGAACATGGGTGTATGAAGGTATTATTAATTCAAAAATTAAAATCCCAAACAATTGGGGTATTGCACCCAAAAATATTTAAAAAAACCTCACCAACTTTTTTGGGAAAGTGGGGAAGGTTCGAAAAGGAAATAGTTAAATTGATCACCATAGGGAAGAACAAATAGTACAACTAATTGTAATTGATTATTTATAATGTTCAAATTGCAACAATTTTTTTCATGAACCAACACTTGATTCAACTTGATCCTTTAACATAAATGCCATTGGTTCATTTGTTGCACCATGCGCCAGTCCATCAACTGTCACCAAAACTATCTTGTCCATGGTTGGTGAAAGGTTGAATTTTTTCCAACCTTGTGTGAGGTGCCATTCTATTCAATTTAATAACAACCATAATAAAAAAATATTCATTGCAATCCTAATCACAATGCATTGCAAACAAAATGTAAAGTTTAATTTCCAATTTATGATTGAAGAGGACAATAAAAGCAAAGGAAGAGGTGGAGTAATACAAAAAACCAAAATAATAAAACCACAAATAAACATAAAAACAAAACTATTAATTAAAAAAGAAAAATATATATTTGAAAACACACATGAGGAATATATATATATTTGATAAAACCCTTTAAAAGGGAAAAACCCCCCAAAACAATTATGAAAAGAACAAGAAAAACCAAATACAAAAAATAAAAATCAAAATAAAACCAAGGGTTTGATGTGCATGCAATACCCTCATCATGTTGACATTGATTTCCTATCTACTACTTGTCGAGCACACATATTTGTTTGTTCCTCTCCACTACCTGCCCCACACACACAATTCACATTTTTACAAGCTAACAACCTTTGCTATTGTTAAGCTTTTCTTCCTTTATGACCTACCAACATTAAAAACCTTATATGATGTAACAAGTTCTTGTTGTTGTACAACTCCTCCTCTTTCACACACACAAAGAGCAAACACAAAAAGAAACGACGAAAAAAAACACAAGAGACATAAAAACAAACACAAAAAGAAAGAAAGAAAGAAAGAAAAAAGAAGAAAACAAGAGAGTGAGGAGAAAATGGTGAGTGAGAAATGAGAAGCACGGAGGATGGAGGTAGGTAGGAAGGGAGTTTAGGGGATGTAATTTTTTTAATTAAAAGAAACATTTTTAGAAACTAACTGTTGGGGTCAGGGGCATGGGAAAAAAATCGCAACTGCACCCCAGGACCCTGTCCTAAGGTTGGGTTGGGTTTCATCCATCCAAAAAATCTCTAAACAGAATTTTTTGGATGGTGCGCTGGTGGGTGCTGGGTCACTCAGGCCATGAGGGCCCAATTTTTTCCTTTTTGGGTTCAGGGGTGGACGGCAGCGGGGGAGGGATTTTTCGTGCTCCCATCGAGTTGGCCAAAGTTGAACTTTCATATGTATAAACTATATAAAGGGGGGCCACAGGGAAGCACCTCTGTGCTTCTATTGGGGAGTGCCCTGTGTTTCAAAACAAATTGTGATGGCCCAATCAAAGTGGTTCCTTCCACACACAAAAAGCTTTGTCATGCCCCTCAACTAATTAATAAGAAGGATGAATATATATACCTCAATATCTTTACAGATCCCCTGAGTTGTGGCCTTTCATGCTTTATTTGTGAACAGCCAACTTGTTATGAGAGCCGCTTAGCTGTTGGGACTACACATTGTATACTTTTTGCAAGGGGCATAGAACAAGGATGCCCGGTCAAATTAGTTTGGGCCTGACAATTTGTTCCCATCAGTTTAGACAAATTATGATTCAGGGTCAATTTGCAGGCATGGAGCGTGTGTCCTGACTCCTTAGGTGTCGCCATAGGAGGACAGCTTGTGCCAAAACCACTTGCAAATATACAAATTATATATAAACCTTTAGGTTAACATCCACAGTGAATGATTATGCCACTTTTTGGTTCCAAAAACCTAGTATGCTGGGTAATGTTGGTGCTCTTCAACCTGCCATATGTCACTTGGATGACAGTTTGCAACCTCCTAGACAAGAAGATTATGCTCCATAATCTCTCAGGATAAAACATTTGTTGTATAATCTTCCAAACTAGAAGATTACAAATTTTTAAAAGGTTCAGATGTCTCTAGTTTCCGTGTCCCATGTTCCAATGAAATTCCCATTTTGTTCCCAAGTGATTCCCATGTGCTCACTATCTGCCCAAAGGGCAATTTAGTATTTGCCCAACCAAATTAGCATGGTTTAAAAATTCTATGATCATTTGGGGGGGGGATGTATACTTTTTGCCCCTCACCAAAAATAAAACAGGGAAATTTGAGTGTAAGAACTCATTTCTTTCACGTTCTGATTGCGTGTAAAATGTAATCCACGGTGGTTTCACGGCCCATGCGCCTTTAAGGCTTACTTGTGGACCTGCAGTCTGCAGCATCAAAACCATTGCTCACTTGCACTATTTCCTGTGTCTGTTCCAGCATTGTTAGTGTATCAGAGGTTTTTGTTTTTCAATTCTGTAATTATCAAAATTTTGGGAAAAAAATCCAAAAATTAGCCAAATTAGTTGCAGGTACACTAGTTGAACTAAATTTTCCTGAATTTTCCCCTTTTTGTCAAAAAATGAACAAATTTTGTTGAAAAAAATCACTAGCATGTACTTGGTTTAGGATACAGGTTGTGTAATTGAAATTGGGGAACTTACTTGCACAGTTATATATGAGTATTTACACACCTGTTACACTTATACACACATTGCTGGTTTGTTCCTTTCTGCATTTTTGTCCAATGATAAATGCATTGTCAATAATGATCCTCTATTTTTTTAAAATTTAAATGTTCTGATGTACTCAGCCTTTTTTTTCTGGCTATATATAGCCAAATAGCTACATTAAAAAATAAAAGTGCTAAAATCAAGTAGTTTTTGAGGTTTTTTATAGCCAGAATTTGACCAAAACTTTTTTAAATCAACAGATTTTTAGACATGGTTCAAGTGAGTAGCCAAAAATATAGAAGGACATTTTTAATTTTTACTTTCATATTTAGCTTGTAGTCAAATTTGGCTAAATGTTCCTGTGGATCATGGCCACCTTGGCTACATCACACAACTCACCGAAAAAAACATTGCATGTACTGGATATGAAGTTTGCTTTGTTCACACACATACTCACTTGTGACATGAATTTGGTGCCCATCCTCTCTTAAGTTCATTTTTTACTTTGCAATTTCAATCTGTCAATTTTCTTGCTGGTTACTTTAGTCGCTCTCTTGATCCCAGCTTGCTGTCTAGTGTCTGTTTCTGTTGAAATTTCCAACTATTTTCCCAAACTTGTTCCTGTTGGTGTTTTAAAAACCCCTCACAATTTTTACATAGGTAGTATCTTTGAAGTTCCCAATCGTCTTCCAGAGCTATTCCTGTTGGCTTTTACAAAATTCCAGAAACACTTCCCATGTGTTCTTGTTCCCCCACCACAAGGGAAAAAAAAAGTTAAAAAGTTTCAATATTTGTGTTCTTGAAGCTCACAAATGTTTTCATCATGTTTCCTTTGACCTTGTCTGCCCCTATCCGTCCCCTGATCAAAACTTTAAAATTGAAAAGAAGTTACTGATGCTCACAAGACCACAAAACCTCCCCCAAACAACGAACAAAAGGGGAAAGGCCTGTGCAATGATCGATGATGCAACGACTGGTCACTTAGGTTAGGGCTGGAAGGATGAAAGGACAACATTATTCTTCTTTACAAAAGGTTTTGTTGGAACTGAGTGTCTTTGTTTCTCACTTTTGGATTCATGCTTTGGTGATCACAATGATCCAACATTGTATATTGATGAATGAGTTCATTATATTAGTTTTATCAGTTTATAAGTATTGGGGTTAGAATCAGGTTAACATATGGATAACAATGCCAAGGGCTTGTTAACAACAACTAAGTTATATCATGAATAGCTTAGGGTTACAACAGCAATTAGGGTTAGATAAATCATGCATAATTTACATGTTGTTGTGTTGTGAGTAGTGTAGCCTAGGGTCAGTTTTCGCATTGACAAAATGAATAACTTCTTTTTTCAAAAAATGAATTCATTTTTTAATTTTGAAATTACGTATACTTTAATCGTCTTCTATAATATTGTGATATGAGTAATGAAATTATTCACATTGTAACCTATGATAATTATGATGATTTTCAGCATGTCAACTTCAAAAAATCATTTCAGTATTTTGAGGATTATTTAATGACAAATTTGACCTTTAAACCTCTTTCACACCAAGCATTCTTAAGTGTTCAACTAGAATCAACATTTGGTTCTTTTTTTTTACATTCTGCAAATCATAATTTTATAGTTGCATCTTGGACAACATTCTTCTTTTTTCTTTTTGCTATTTATTAGTTTTGATAAATGTAAGTGTTGTTCTTGTGTTTCACAATCTTTTGTTTATTTAATGTTTCATGATAGGTGTTAGATATGTACCCATTTTATGATGATGTGAAAGAAAATATCAAATTCATCCTCCAGCATGTATATGCATGTGAGTCCAAAAAGAAAAAATCCACCTTCACCTTGGGAATAAGAGCAACCGACATAATTTCACTTTGTTATTTGGTCAATATTTGTTAAGGAGTTGCAACAATACATGCTTTTAATCACCATGTGTTGAACACCATTTATGAAAAATCATTTGGAACAATTTAGCTCATGAATCACTTATTTTGATACAAAAAATAATAATATTGTCATGAACACATAGATTTTATTTAGAGTTTAAAGTTCAAAATGCTTTGTATTGTACCAATTCCATCACCAAAAACCTTCCCACCCATGTGTTCTCATAGCTTTCAATGTTGAAAACTAGTAAATCACAAAGTCAATGTTTCAAACAAAACATGAACTTTGAGCTTCTTCATGTTTTGATGACATTACAATAATAAAATTCAATAGCTTCAAAACTTATCTCTAATGATTTCTAAATTGAACTATTGGCCTTCCAAGTATTTTGATGTTAAATTCAAACCTTGGATTCAAAAGCAACCATCTTCATTCATGAGTGCCTTGTTGCACATCATCTTTTGATGGAACCTTCAATCTAATCTTAACTAGTTTTTTGAATTTTTTTAAAAATTAGTTTTGATATTTTCTTAACAAAATTGAGTTTGATTTTGTTTAACAGTAAGTTTAGTTCCATCTCCATTCCACATAACTAAATAGAAAAACCTTCATGTAGTTTGTTTGATCAATCCACGTAGTCCAAGATAAAGATTATGTAATTTAATTGTGTATAACCAATTACATTAGAGCTAAAATCTAGCTCAATGAAATATAAAAGAACATCTTTTAAATTCAGCCTTTAAATCCTATAAATTAAACCAAATTGCATGCTAAGACTTCTAGTAATTTAACTATTGAATTTTAAGAGCTATGAAATGAAAACACATTTAATTAAAATGGTTGTTGTACCTAAACTAAATTCAAGCTTATATCATTTGGAGTAGAATAAGTTGAAAAAGGATTTCTTATTTGCGTAGTAGAAGCAAATTAATGTGTGTTTGAAAAATGATAAAAATACTTGAATTGGAAGCAACGTTATCACAAATGACATGATGGATCATTTTTGCTTTAGTTGTCATGTTGACATTTATTTAGATGTGTTCATTTTTTTGTCAATTTCAACACATGCTAGAAGAAATCTTGTCCATCCCAACCTTGGATTTGTGATTATGTTGCAACTAGTGTCCAAATCAACTAATTTTGCAACTACAAATATGTTAGGCCTACATGTTACAATGGTTGCAAATTGTTTTAGTCATATATGCAACTATACCACATGTGAAACTAAGTTCCAGTTATAGTCACATATGTGTGGCTATGTATACACACACAATTGTATGTGTATGTGACAACACATACAATTGCTTAAATGTTAGTTGAAAATGAAGATGAAAAATGAACATATATCATTGGAGTTTTCATGGCATCCACTAATGGGTGATAATTTAATCATTTTTGCAATTATAATGGTTCTATTGGAATTGCAAGAATATATTTTGCCACATGTAAAAAACACATTGACCACATGTATGCACACTTTACTATTACACGATGCCAAAATATGACATTTACGATTATAAAAATGTGATCATATGTGCCAGCTATGATTAGAGATGGCAACTACATGAATACTAGTCCAAACAATCACATCATAAATGCCATTAGTCGCAACCATATTAATGATACAGTCTACCATGACTATAGTCACAAAGGACATAGTTTTGGATCTAGCAAGATCTTGCTAGGGGACCTAACCTAGGGGACTTAGCTTAGGAAGCCTACTTTAAACAACCTAACCTAAACACTATAAAAAAGCTAGACAAGCCACCAAAGTATTTAGGTGTTTAGTTTTGCAAGTGGGAGGATTTAAACTCCCCACCTTCATTTTGGGGAACAAGTCTTTAACCATTGCATCACATTATTTATTTAAAATAATTATTACTTACCACTAATCTATAAATAATAATGTTTTTAGCTCAAGTTAACATAATTCACCCTAGCTTGACTTAGGTCATAAGCTAATTTAGGCTAACCAGTAGCCTAGTTTTGGCTAATGTAGGTTAACCTAAATTAACTTAAGCATTACTAACCTAAATGTAGACTTGTTTACCATAAACTAACATAAACTTAGACTAGGTTAAAGTAAGTTAAACTTGACTAAATTGGTTTAAATTAAGTTAAACACAATTGTTTAGACTAAATTTGGTTAGACTTGGCAAAACTTGACAAAATTAATATTAATTAAGTTAAATTAAACAATTTAAAATAAATTTAACTAGATAAGGCTAAACTAAAACACTTAGGCAAAATTTGATCATTTAGGTTAAAATTGGCTACACTTGGCAATACAGAAATAAATTACACTAAACGAAGTATCAAAGCAAAACTTGGCTATTTGGGTTAAACTTGGCTGAAATTGGCAAAACATGGTTATTTAGGTTAAACTTTGTTAAATTTGGCAAAACTTAAATAAATTCAATTAAACTAAGATACTGAAGATAAATTCAGCAAAAACTTGGCAAATTTTAGATAAATTAAACTACATTAAGGTGAGGCAAAATTTGCCAAAATTTGACTATTTAAGTTAAACTTGGTTAGGTTTGGCTACTTAAGTTAAACATGGTTACATTTGGCAAACTTTGATAAATTTGACTAAATTAGGGTATTGAGGATAAACTTGGCAAAACTTGGCAAAATTTAGATAAATTATACTAAATTAGGGTATTGAGGCAAAACTTGATAAAAATTGGCTAAACATGGTTATTTACGTTAAACTTGGTAAACTTGGATAAATTATGTTAGACTAGGGTATTAAAACAAAACTTTCTAAACATGGCTATTTAGGTTAAACTTGGTTATTTACGTTAAACTTGGTTAAACTTGGCAAAACTTGGATAAATTATGTCAAATTAGGGTATTGAAGTAAAATTTGGCAAAATTTGGCTACTTAGGTTAAACTTGGCTAGACTTGCCAAAATTTGGCTAAATTTGTCTAAACTAATGTATTGTGGCTAAACCTAGCTAACTTTGGCTACTTTGATTAAACTTGACTAAACTTTGCAAAACTTGGATAAATCAAATTGAACTAGGGTAAGGAAAAATTTGGCTAAAATATGGTATTCTGGTTAAACATAATTAAACATGGCTACTTAAATTAAACTTGACTAAATTTGGAAAAATTAAAATAAATTAAATTAAAGTATTGAAACTAAACTTGGCTAAACATGGTTAAACATGGATAAGTTGGACTAAATTAAAATATTGAAGTTAAACTTGGTTAAACATAGTTATTTAGTTTTAATTTGGTTAGAATTGGAAAAACTTGGAAAATGTTAAATAAATTAAGGTATTGAGGATAGACTTGGTTATGTTAAACTTTGTTAAACTTGGCAAAACTTACGTAAATTAAGCTAAAATATAGTATTGACACTAAACTTGGCTAAACATGGTTAAACATGGCTACGTAAGTTTAATTTGAATATACTTGGCAAAACATGGTTAAACTAGACCATATTAAGTTAAACACAACTAAACTTGGGTTAAATTTGGTTAATTTGGTTCAATTTGATTTTAAAAAAACTAGTTAAAATTTGTTAAACCAAGCTAAACTAAATTATTTATACTTTGCTTTGTTAAATTTGGATAATTAAACTAAGAAATTTTAGTTTAAATTAATTTAAATTATGTTAAATTAAGTTACATTAGGCTAAATTAAACAAAAATATGTTATTTAGGTTAAATTAGGCTAAAATAATTTAAATCATGTTAAAGTAAATTAATCTAATTTATGGTAAACTGAATTATATTATTTCAAAATTTGTTTATCGATTTCAAACTAAATTGAATTTGGTTATATTATTTCAAATTCAAATATTGCTTCAATATGAATAAACTAGTTGTGTAATCATATTTTTAGTCATAAATTATAGTTGTATGTATAGTTATGTAATCATAATTTAAACCATAGTCATTAATATGGTAGCGATTAAAAGTCATATATGACTACATGATTATGTTTGGACATTAGTCACAAAATGTCTTAGTCATAAAAACCACATTGCCTTACAACTAGATTTTAAAAACCACTCAAGTACAATTATGTTACATTACATTTTCCAAAATGCAACTTCTATGTAATTACACTTTATAAATACGATGATTTAATAAATAAATTTCCATGTCAAAAAATAGATAAATGTTTGGTAGTTGTACCATATATTTAAATATGTTTCGTATCTGGTAATTTATATATGCATCGTATTTATACATATAATCAATTATGTTTGATTTTTTGAAGAGTTACATATAATTATAAGGTGCAATTAAGTTAGGACTATTGTAAATAAATTACACATTGAACAATTTTTCTGTAACTAGCATACAATTTTCATACATGCGATTACACCATGTGTTCACATTCCCACCATCCATGAAGTATAACTTTGTAATTGATTTTCAATTATGAAGTGTGTTCATGCAACTAATTGGCCACTATTGTATTACTAATTAGCCATTATTGTGCCACGATTATGCCATTGTGTGGTCACCTGGTGTGAGCCATATTGACATGGCCACAGCTAATAGTTTTAATGGTTAAGAATTGTGTTAGGAGTATTCGAGTGCGATGAGGTTATTAGGGGGGTTTAATAACTTTGTGTTAAAATAGGGGTTGATGAATGCACACAAGGTGTGGGGGGGTTGATTTGTTTCCTGAAATACGATATTGGTTGGGTTAGTTATTTTCTTTAGCAAAACGTTGGTAAACTATAGTTTTAGAACCTTAGTGGCGTAAGTAGGGGTGAGAAATCGCTAGGAAGTTGGGGGGAGAAAAACAAACACCAGAATTCATGGTGTGCAACAAAACATGGGTCTTGTATTAGTATTTAACAAGTAGCAAGGATGTTGGGAATTTATGAAGCAAGGGGAGGGGGTTAGTGAAAGGCCCAATAGAGATAGAGCAATCTTCAAGCCGTAAGATTGGTTCGAATCAGCTTAATGATTAAATAGACAATGTGATAGTGTGCCAATGATAATAGGAGTTTTGTAAAGACTAAAACATTTATTTAGATTATGAGTAAACTCAATAAGGAGCTGCAAGTACATGTTAAGTCCTGGGTTATGCCATAGTTCATAACTGTAGGAAGTCTAGAATGCATCGAATGGTACGAACTAGGTAATCCGCCTTATTATTAGGAGGTAGTCGAAGAATTGGACCGCACAACCAACGATAATGTCCAACGCCAGGAACTGAAGACCAATCAAAGATAGAAGTGTCTTCGGTTTCATAACAACTTTCACAGACAGTTTCGGGTTCGTCATTGGAAACACGGTCGACTTGTAACAAGATCACTAAGGTGCGGGAGTTTGGCGAAATACAATAGTACCAGGCTCGAGGGGGTTCAACTTCAAGACGAGCGCGCACCTCTCGAAGTTCGAGTTCTTCATCACGAGGATGCTGCGTTAGGGTCAAATCTAAAGATGATTCTGAAGGCGGTTCTTCATTCGCTTGTGTAGCTTGGGGCCCGTAAGATGTGACCGTGCGTGACGCCATACTTTCAAGGAAGAGAAAAAAGATCTTCAACAAAATCAAATTGACAATGAAGGTGGGGGGGACTTGTGACATCAAGTTACACGATCGTAATTTATAGGTCAAGGAAGGAAAGGAATGGGTAAATAATGGCCTAAGACCATAGTAAAGTAAAACCTTAATGTCAAAGGATAAAAAATGAAGGTTTAAGTAAAGTTGCTTGAGGGGAAAATGGGAATAGGTAGCAAAGAACCTTCTCCTTCTCCTTCCATTGGCCACCAAGCTTTGGGTCTACCTTCACCTTCCTTCTCCTTCCCTTTAAAAGGAGAATTCGGATGATTGGGGTTTTCTTTTTTTTTTCCCACCTAAGATAACTTCTAATTCAATTTTGAGAAGTACTAGTTTTTACAAGCTTCTTGAGGAGGAAAAGGAGGATCAGCCTTGGGAGTTGGGAAGAGGAAGGAGAATAGAATGGAAATCTTATAATAATTTTGAAAGAATGGAGGTGAGTAGAGATAATATTGGGAGGTTGGAACCTTAGTGAAAGCTCACAAACCTTCTCGGGTTTCGTAGCATAACTTCTTAATTATTTAGCTGCAGATCTTGAGATTTGGTAGGTGCACCTAATAGTTAGTTTTCTAAGGAGCTAAAGCAAGCCAGATTTGAACAACCTATGTGTTAGAAACAATATTTCAAATGATTACTGGTTGTAGCCAAGTTTAATAAGGTGTTGAATCCATAAAAGTTTGTTTAAAGGGATGACAATTTAATATAAGGTTCTAGGATTTGGAATGTGTGAATCTAAATAATATATCTATCAATGTTAAATTGTGAATGATGCATAGGAGGCAAAGTACTTAACTTCAATTACAAACGCAATCTAACATCTAGAAATACACTCGCATTCGTCCTTCACCAGTAGCATTTGTGCTTTCAAACATAGTCACCTTGTAGAATCGGAAGTAGGACAAAAGTTGTTTCACACCTGGATGCCATTAATTGTTACATATATAGGTGTCACTTTAGGACCACAATATTAACATTATTTGACAACTAGATGGCCATTACGATGTCACTATTTAACCATTAATAAAATATTATTGATTCATTATCCATGTAAAATGTGAATTTGTAAACCTCAAATTGGATTCAAATATTATGTAAACTATATTTAAAATATTTATATCAGAAGTACATTAAGGTATTCAAACTTATACACTTAGAATTTTGTTAGGTTACATGAGCAAATGAAAAATTGATAATAACTAATTTTTTTTAGATAGAATGTTATTATAGGTCACCAAAACTAGGAAATATTCCAAAAAAGATAGACTTGCTCATTAGGACAATTACCATTTACTACTAATTAATGTTAAGGCTCCTTGCCAGTGTACCTACTTGAAAAATTTGAAAAAAAAACCTTGGTGTACATATGGATATATCTTTATACACCTTGATGTTTTTTACTCAAATTCATGTTTATTATTTAATATCTTATAATGAAATATTTGATAATAATTTACTAATTGGTAATTAATATGTAATATATTTATTTATTGTGAGTTAATTAATCTAAAATAATAATAAAATATTCATATGAATTAATTAATCAAATTCAAATAATTATTTTGTGAGTTAATTCATATTATATATATATAATCAGATAAATAATTATCTAATAAATAATTATCTAAAATAACTAACTAACTATTTAAATTTGATAATTAATTCACATAATTTAGATAGTAAAATTTATTAATTTAGGTGATAATTATTGAATTTTATTTGAATTCAGATGATCAATTATTAAATAATTTTTTTGATAATTAATTATCTGAATTAATTAACTAACTAATTATTTAAATTATATTGATTAATTCAAGTAATCAGCCAAATTTACTTACTCATGGTTACTTTAACCATTTTTACTTTAAATATGGTTAATTTTTTCATAATTATTTGAACCATTTTGAATTTAGCCATAATTAATTTATGCATAGTTGGTTTAGCCATAAAATATTTATTCATTAGTTAGTTAGCCATTTTTAATTTAGCCATGGTTCGTTCAATCATAAAATATTTATTCATTGGTTAATTTGGTCATATTTACTTTATTTATGGTTAGTTTAAACATTTTTTATTTATTCATAGTTATTTTTAGCCATTTTTGGTTTGGCCATGGTTGGTTTAACCATAAAATATTTATTCATTGGATAATTTGGCTTTATTTACTTTACTCATGGTTAGTTTAACCATTTTTAATTTAACCATGGTTGGTTTTGCCATAATTAATTTAGTCATGGTTATTTTTCCATAATTATTTTTATTTTTGGCTGGTTTAGCCATTATTAGTTTAATAATCATTATTTTTCCATAATTATTTTAATTATGGTTAATTTAGGCATTTATATTTACCAATCATTACCTTTGCCATAATTAAATTTTCCTAGGTTAAATTACCCACCTATTTAATTTTTGTAATGTAAATATGTGGCTAAATAGCCTAAATACAAGTAACTTATATGTAGGTGTATTTATTTATACATACCCTACCAATACTCCACCTATTTACCTATACTTTAACCTATAGGTAACCTAGTTATTTACCTAAAATACATTAATGAATGTGTAATTAAGTAGTTAAATATTAATTATTAAAAATAAATTATTGATAATATATAATGAATTAGGTCAAATTTGTAAGGATTAATTATAATTTGGTTGTAATTATTAATTATAACTAAATAACTAAACATTAACTATTTTTATTTTTATTTTAACTTAATTAACATACATATTTACCTACTGCTTCATTTATTTATTTACTTAATTTATGTATCTTATGTAGTTATTTAGGAGTAATGTTATGTGAACTAAAAGGCTTTAATGTTGTGTGAACATGAAAATGTTTCTCCCTCCCAAAAGTTTGTCCTATATTGTTTGGCATCCTTTCCAAATGACAAGCAATATAAATTAATGGACCACAAGCATCCAAGACATAAGAAATATTTTTAAAAGGAAGGCCATTTAAAATAAGCCAATTGAAAAGGCTCAACCTTAAAGGCCAAATTCAAAATGAAATAGGATTTTCCTACCTAGGTCACCTAGGGGTAGGGTTAATTTAAGTGTACATTTAAGCCTAATAAAGGTCATAGCTTAGGTTGCCCTAGCCTACTTTAGGCTTCTTTACCTAGTCCTTAGTTATAGGTTCCTAGACCTAGGCCTAGGAGCTTAGGTTGTAAGTTCCTAAACATAAGGACCTTAGGAGTAGGTATTTAATTTTAGGCTTAACCTAGGTTGCTTAGGTTCTATCCACGTGGCATAACCTAGTGGCGAATGTTTAAATGTCATGTGGCATAGTTTAGATAGCCAATGTTTAAATGCCACGTGGCATAACTAGGTGGCCAATGTTTAAATGCCACGTGGTATAACTTGGGTGGCCTAGTCAAAATGGTGTTTGACCAATCAAAAATTCATTTGAATATTGTATTGACCAATCAAAATAACTAATAAAAAATACTAGTCGAAACAACTATTCAAAAATGCCAACCTAGGCCTAGTAAAAAAGTACACAGCCTAGTCACAATGGATAGGTTCAAACGACTTATCCAAAATGACCAAGATGTTTTTTTTATGCTTGTCCAAAATGGGTCTTTTTTGATAAAAATTTATAATCAAAAAAATTAAGAATTCTAATAGTGAGAGTTTGAAGGGATTTTAGAAGTCTAAAAAACCCTTGGAAATTTTTAAGGTTATAGTTCAAAGGGTAGGGTTGTGGGAATTCTAAACAAACAACTTGCTAACCAACATGTGAAGGACGACATATTCTCACTCATTAATTGTTGATAGTTGGAATAGTACGAGTAGTAGTGGAGGATCCCCATTCTACAAGGAGAGGTCTTCACTTTTCCAAAAGTCAGGACATTCGAACTATTTGAAAAGCAAGCAGTACTGAGCAAGGTACATTGGATGTGATTAAAACAAATTGTTGTTGAATGCAGTAGAATGGACGTGATTGAAGAAAGGTGTCGTGCATGGTAAATTGGTGTTTTTTTTTGTGTTATACCTTGTACAATTGTCTCAAAAGATGGTTTCATTGGCAAGGGGCAATGAAATTCCTCACTATTGATGGATGTGCAAAATAGTGGAAGCCAACGCCACTAATTTCACACTACCAAAGATTTGGGTCAAGCACGAGGTTTTGAGATGTGTGTATTGATGGTTGGAAGGCCCAAAAACGACATAATATTGTGTCATCTATGTGGTGTTTTCACCATTAATGGCAATCCAACTCGCCATGCCCATGGAAACCAATGAACCTTGACTTTGAGGCTTAAAAATAAACCCCTTGCATGCCAACTAACAGTCCCATGTTTGATTTCGTTGATGATAACCAACGTGGTCCTTCTAAAGGTTGGGTAGGAAACATGAAAAATTTGTCAAAGCCCATCAATGAAAGATTTAGACAAGAAGTGCAATAATCCATGTGTGATGTTAATAGTGTTCGGCAAGGCAAATTTGCATAAAACTATGTTTGATAGAAATGAAGAGGTGTGTTTTGTATTGTGCAATTATGAGGGTTTTGTGTTATATATTTTTGTTTTGTTTGAAGGGAGGGTGCCATTGGCAAAAGGCAGTGAGATTCCACATTTTTGGTGGATGTGCAAAACAATGGAGGCCAATGCCATTGCTTTCACCTCGCCAAAGATTCAAGTCAAGCATGGGGTTTTGACATGTGTGTATTGATGGTTGGAAGGCTCATGCAATGCATGATTGTGTCATATATGTGGTGTTTTTGCCATTGATGGCAATCCAACTCACCATACCCAAGAAAATCAACAAACCCCAAGTTTGAGGCCTAGAAGTAAACCCCTTGCATGAGAGTCCCATGTTAAATTTTGTTGATGCTAAGCATTATGATCCTTCTTGGGGATGTGTTGAAAACAAAAAAAAATCTGACAAAGCCCATAAATGAGGGCATAATGCAAGTGGTGAGTTCACTTAAATCCCATAGTTTGATAGATAATGGGTTTTCATCTTATATTCACCAATGACTGCCACGTATCTTTGAAAATCGTCACAACCTCCAAAATTAAAATTAAAATCTTTAAACCAAACCCAAAAGCTTTTGTTCAATTTTTAAATGTCTTTTGAAGGCAAGTGTGTCAACAAAACACAAAAACTTTTGTGAAATGCTTGAATGTCATTCCTAGCAAAAGGTTCCATCCAACCCTGAGAACCTTTATATAATGTTTTGTTGCATATAATTTTAAAGCACTATTGACTAGGTGATTATAGTGTCTATTGAAAAACACACCAAACAAACAATTTCTTTCCACAATCTCGACATTGGGCTAGGTCTAGAACTTTTTTTCATGTATGGGCAATGGATCTAGATATTATGCTCCTAGGTTCAAATCTGGCATGCAAACAATGCAATAGAATACAAATGTACATCTCATTTTGATTTTTACAATGTAGCTTTTACAAATGAATGTAAACGTTTACTCCTTCAACATATGATTGCGAAAAATTGGGGTTTAGCCTAGAAGTTTATACTTTATGTTTGTGGTTTAGGCTTAGGGTTTCATTGACAAAAGTTCACACTGGTAAACAATTTGTTTTTGTCTCAAGGGTAATTTTCATGTGTTAAATTTTTTTGGATTCAAGTGTGTTAATTATAATTAATCAAACATTCAATCCTTATTAGATCATTTGAAAAATAGAAATGAATGTAAGCTCAAAAAATGATCATTGTATTGTAAGATGTACAAATACACACTCTTCAAAAATAGCACAATTGAAACAAAGTTTTTAGAAGTGAACAAATTTTGGTCCTTCCAATAACATAAAATGGCAAGTACCAAGGGGATAGAACACCCTATAAAAAGACATTGCCTACATTCAACAAAATTTGCATATATTTATTTGCCTTTGAGCCTTTGGTAGAAAGTGTGAGGTCCTACAAAGACACGACCACCATCGTCGATTGGATTGTCAATCTTCTTCCTTGTTTTCATATGCATATGATTGTTTTGCCTTTGCATCCTTCCACTCCTCCCAATTAACAAATTCAAGCCCCCAATCTTTACAAACAATATTCATATTTGTTGCTGTTCTTCTCGTTCTATTTCATTCAAAAAATTTGGCAGAATAACATTATGAACCAATTCATTTTGGACCCCAAACAAAAGGCCAGAAGCCATCAAAAGTGATCACTAAGAATTCATTAATAATGTATGGTCTTAATGGTCTCTAATTATGGAACTTCAAGTTTATAACCAAGAATTTCCATTTGACATAAAAAATCAAGTTCTTACACACAATCATAAGAATTCCATTATAATCAAAAGATTATTAGTTTCAGGTTCTACATTTGATTGATTTGAAAATCATAAGGGTTTGAGGACTTATAACTTAAAGCTAATCCCAAATTCTAATAGGAATCCAACGGTGTGATTAAAAGAATTGGAATCAAAATGACATGTTATTCAATTTTAACCCTTATTAATCTTTGGTGCACTAATTCTACGATCTTTAATTGACGACCCTAAAACTTTACACACGTAATTTTACCTTGTTAAGCTCTTGTCAATGAATTATGAACTCAAAACAAAGAAGGTGAAGGTGACTTCTTGAGGTGGTTGGTGATTTGCTAAATTGTTGTCGAATTGACCTTAACTTCTTCCTTGCAACTTCGTGTTTTGATCTTGCTAAAACTTGGAAGAATAATTATTTGGCTTCTATATTCTAGGACTATTTCCAAAATTCAAGTTGATCCAATGGTGGATCAAAGATATATTACAATTAGAAATAAAAATTCAATGATTGTTTGATAATCTTGGACATAGTTCACTTCTAACTCTTATAACTCTTTCTCTAAATACTCAAATTGAGGTTTATAAAGCTTGTAGACTTCCTCAACTCCTTAATAATTCATGCTTAAATTCTCAACGTAATCCAAATTCTAGAACTTCCAATCCCTTACTATGGTTGTTTAATCAAACTTTTTTTTCTCTTCATTTCATTTCATATTTTCACCTACTTTTCTTTTATCCTTTTAAATTTATCATTTGGTTCTTGTGTTGTTGGCTACCTTTCTTTTATGGTTCTCACATCACACACATCTCAATATCATGCAAGTGTGAGAAAGAGAAGCCCAAGATTTTTTTGCCCCTTTGAGGAACCCCTCCATCTTCCAAGGTGAGCCTCTTGCCCTTGGCCAATGAAAATGCAACAATCCTTTATAATTTTCTTTCCTCCAATCAATGGCTTTCTTCCCATCTTTGATTTGATGATAATTGGAGGGGATGGTTCATCCACCAACCAACCCAATAGGAGATTTCCCTATGCAATGGGATTGTTTTTTCCCTTTTCCACATCTAGATTTATCTCCCTTCATTCTCCAATCAATGGCCTTCTTCCATAAGGTTGGATGAAAGGTCATCATTTTTCATCATCAAACGAGGTTCTTTTTTTCCATATTAACCTAACCTCTCGAGTACTCAAGTGTTTTTTCCAAACCACAAGCATCGCTATTGACACTATGGCACGATGTAATTCAAAATTATGTGAAGCTCAAACCTCTCAAGCCACCAAAGAATCTTTTGAACCTTCGTTGGGGTTGAACTTAACACAAGTGCCTAGGCCCAAAGAATAAGCAAGTGGACGCCAAGTGCGCATTCAAGTTGAATTTCAATGCATCACTTGACTTTGGCACCACTGGTTGGGAGTTGATGCATGTTCCTTGGTGCTAGTTTTGGAGGTCAAACTGGCTACAACTAACAAACCCAAGATCATGTATGAAGGTGTCTTGTTTGCACTTTGCGTCGTGCCCTGAAGTTTTTGTAATTATAGTAATGAATCATGATGCTAGTGATTTAGAAGTGAAAAAACATCTTCTTCCAGAACACATATCAAGCTTATAATAACTTTATAACACCATAGTTGAAGATGTTTAATCCTTAAACCTACTTGTGGCTCATTGTAGCTTTAACTAGCATCATTGTCTAATTTTAAATAAATTGGCATCGTTGCCTTTTCTATTACTCAAAGTTTCCTACTTGCATTATTCCACATCTTTAATTTAATTTTGTCTAGTTTAATCCATTTAACTAATCTTCTAGAATGGATTGAAATTACATCTAATATTGGTAAAAATAAAGGCAAGCTTACCACGATGTCAATTAACTAAATATTCATTCCTTTACTTCAACTTATTTAACATCTATTTGTTGGAAATTTATTAACTTATAATTTCATTCGTCGATGAAATTAGTACCAAATTGCAACATATATAACCTAATTACTAATTTTGGGGCTCACATGTATTTGTGCTAATTTCCCAAAAGTTTGCATTGACATAGGTGTATCTCAATTGGAAGTAGTCATAAACCCATTGCAAGCTTACTCATTCCTTATATCTTATGTGGTAACTTATGCGAGTTTGCCAAAAATCTATGTCAACAATTCCCAAAGCAATATATTAATAGTACATTGCAAAGTATCCAAACCATTGGATACTTTAATTTATACCGATTCAATATCCTATGATCATACATAGTTGCTTATCAACAAATGGCTTGACATAAATTAAGGCATACCCCTGATATTTCGTGGTTACCTACACCAATTTCCCAAATGTATATGTCAACGTAGTTGTATATTGAATGGGAATAGCTACACTAACATTTCAAACATATATGACGCACTCCCAAGTCCCGGGGTGAACCCACTTGAGGGTTCACCTATGTAGAGTTGCGGAAAGTTGGGACTTGAAAGGCGCTCCCGACTTCCAGCACTAGAAAGGGGTAGAGGGGCGTGCTAGAAGTCCTAGGATTAGACTAGGAAGAGGGACTAGTAGATCAAGCTTGAATCTGCATCCAAAACAAACCACAAAGTGCTTAGTTCACATTCAGGAACACCCTTGGGTGTTGGGACAAGCCACGGGCACTTTGGACTACAAGACACACCACGGCCCGGACTCGGGGGAAGCCACCACCTTCCCCCATATAATATTCTCTGCGATGCTCCGCCCCGCGATGGCTCCTGGTGCTCTAAACACATATCAGAGAGGAGCTTGATTCCTTTGTCCGAATGCTACTTTTTTTAGTAAATTCTTGAGCGTGTCTAATGATGGATCTATGCCCTGTTGCTACAGATCATCAGAGCTTGAAGCTCGATGAGTTCGTTCTAGTCTCTAGGAGGATCAGGAAGGCGGGGCGTGATGCTCACGCTTCCTTTCCAACGGTCGGAAAAAGCTCACCGACGGCCAACGGCTCTTTTGTTTTTGCATCGCCAGAGCTTCGCGAAGCTCCCTTTAAGCTCACCTCCCCCCTCTTGGGGGAGGCGATCGGCAAGGAAGGAAGAATCGCGAGCTCGATTCAGGCGATTTTGGTTGCTTTTCAGGATCATTCGAGGCTCCAGTCGCAAGGCAAGGAGGCGAAAGCTCTCCTGGCTAGGAGTGATGGCGATGGCGAACTTCGAGGAGATCCTCCTCAACGGTCGACTTCGCCAATCGCGCCTCTGGGAGTCGCGACAAAGATCCGAGGAAGCAATTCCGAAAGCTCGGGTGTCGTGCGCACCCATCAGGTACCTCCGAAAGGAGATTCTTCCCATCCCCGCAAGTTAGATTTTTCTTCTGTACCTGTCAGTCTCGGAAGGAGCCCGGAGGACTCGAAGACCGCCGCTGCCAAGCAAACGGAAAGGAACGACCTCTCCGCCCCCAGGGCAAAAGCTCCGAAAGCAAGGAACTCGCAAAGAAAGAATTCGAGCAATTTAGTGATCACCCCCTCACCCCACTATCTGATCGAGCAGCCAAGCACCGGGACAGGTGCTGCCTCCCCCGAGGGGGAGGCAGCCCAAGGCCCATCGCCATTGCCAATAGATTACAGCTTGGAAGTAGAGGCGGATTTTCCGAGAGACCTAGTATCGATGATGAAGGAAAATGCAGCCAAAAAAGCAAGAAGAACCGTTATTGGAAGGACTCTAGGGGGCAGAGCAACGCTCAAATCCTTGCTCGACTGCCTCAAGTTACATCTCCCGATATCACCCCCTCACCCCACTATCTGATCGAGCAGCCAAGCACCGGGACAGGTGCTGCCTCCCCCGAGGGGGAGGCAGCCCAAGGCCCATCGCCATTGCCAATAGATTACAGCTTGGAAGTAGAGGCGGATTTTCCGAGAGACCTAGTATCGATGATGAAGGAAAATGCAGCCAAAAAAGCAAGAAGAACCGTTATTGGAAGGACTCTAGGGGGCAGAGCAACGCTCAAATCCTTGCTCGACTGCCTCAAGTTACATCTCCCGATACCTCTTGTCTCGATTACACTCTTCACGAGAGGATACTTCGAGATTCTGTTTGAAGAGGAAGAGGGCGACAAGGCCACCAGACGCCTAACGGCGGTCGAGTGGAGCGGCTTGAGCCTTTCCTTCTCGCGCTACGCCCCAAATTTCGACGCGAGCGCCCAGGGAGCCGAAGCACAACTCACTCATGCAATCAAGGTGCAATTCCTCGATCTACATGAGGAATTCAAGAACACCAGAGCTCTAACTCTGATGGCGAATAAACTCGGGGAGGTCTTAGAAATCAAAGCAGCTAACTCGTATATCAAAAGGCCCGCCGGGCCTATGATAACGATAGAGCTCAGAGATATCTCCAAGCTCCCATGATACATAAGGATTCCGTCAATGGCGGAAGGAACAGAGGACACAACCACCATAGCACAAAAAAATTTGTACTCAGGGCTTCCAAACCAGTGTAAAAAATGTAGGGGTTTTGGCCATCACGCCCGAGCCTGTAACACCGGTAGGATTAAACCATGGGAGGGGGCGCCAACTCCCAACCCATCAAATTCCAGGGGAGAAAATGGAAAGAAGTCAGGAGGAGCCGGAGCTTCTCATCCGAGCAATGTTCAAACTGGCAAACAATTTCGAGCGCAAAACGCAAGGAGAAGCCAAGAGCATACCGGGACGAACCAGAAGCAGCCAGAAGCTAGCAAGCAAGCAGGCCATCCCGCGCAGCTTAACATCCGTACTTCCCCCGATGCTCTGCCCAGCGCAGGAACAGCACCAAGAAGCTCAAAGGATACCTCCGGAAGCTTGGAAACCGACCAGGCTATGGCGGACCCAACAACCCCCCCAGGCTTCAGGCAAGGCAAACTAAATCCAACAGCCAGAACTCGCCCAGAGAACCCTCTCCTGGAGCAACCAAATTTCGGCTACAGGTTGGAAGCCCTTCATCAGTCATACCTCTCGGCTGCGAACACTAATCCGTTCGCAGCATTGGAAACGATCAATCCAGAGGAAGAGGACCTCAAGCATACTCAGGAGGAAACGGGCGAGCGATGGGTTTTTCAAGCGAGCAGGAAACAAGCTCCCAGATTCGTTTCGCCTGGGAAAGCTCCCCCCCCCTCTCCAACCCACACCCCAACGCAAGATTGCGCATCAGGGAGTAGAAGAAAGAGAACCCGCTCAGAGGTACACTATTCTTTCTTTACCTCTTTGGGCATCTCTGTACCCCTGGGACAAGAATTCGCTAGAGCAAGCGTCTGGCCGGTTTTTTCCAGGGAAAGAGACAACCAGAAGGAGATCCTAGTCAACGTCAAGAGCAACGACTTGCCAAACCTTCCACTCCACATCAGATGCATGAGCGCATCCGAAGAGAAGTGGACCCCGACGTCGGCCCTTGAAGATCTAACCAGAAGCATCGAGTCGGAGCTTGAGGAAAAGATCTTCAGATTCAATCTAAGCCTCAAGGGATGCCTCGCCCTCGAATGGAGCTAGCAGGAAGACTAGGCCAAGGGAGGCTGGGAATGCACGATCCTAGCTCACATCAACACGGGCCTCAGTGGCATCAACACTCAGAAAAGAAAGAACCTCAATTGGAGGACCTTTGAATCCATAACGAGCATGAACAACGACGTGGTCTTCGCGGGCCCGGCACACGGCCTACTACTAAAGACGAGCCCCGCAAGCACGGACCGCCAAACGCGCAAAAGCACGTCAGCAAGTTTACTGGCATCTCCACAAACGACCAGAAAAAAGAAGAGGTATGTAAAGCTCGACCTTTCAACCCTTGTTCCCTCAAACCCACCAGACCTCTTCCAGGCCTCACAGTCCGGGGAGGACACTGGTCAAGGGGCCCAAGAGGTCGCTCGTTACGACCACATGGGATCGATCGGCCAATCGGCCGCCCAAACGCACTCAGGTCATGTCTGAACGACCCATAACAATCGTCTCCCTCAACGTGAGGGGACTGGGGAAGGACTCAAACAAGCAAAAGTTCATCAAGACCTAGCTGGCCTCCTTCCAGAATTCGCCCCAGATTCTCCTCATACAAGAGCACCACCTGGACGAACAGGGAACTACCAACTCGACGAGGGGTCTTGACTTCTAGCAAGGGAAGTCATTTTGGAACCCCGGAATTCCAATGGGATCATCTTAGCGAACCAGTGCACGGACCACCATCCTGGTGGACAGAATGACGGCCCCACTCGTCAAAGAGGACAAAATCCTAATAGAGGGAAGGGTTCAATACGTAACCCTCCACCTCCCGGACAACTCAGAAATAACTATCGTTAACACTTACGCTTCAAGAACGTCCAGAAGCAGGGCCCCCTTGTGGAGAAGAATTAGCGAGGCTAACTTCACAGCCGACCACACCATAATTAGAGGGGACTTCAACCACTTCAAAGAGATGGGAACCAGAGGCACGGCCAGGCAAAGGAGAATGCACAGGAGAGAATCAACCGCCTGGCATCAACTGACTCTTCAGTACGGACTCACCGATGCTTGGACCCTTGATAGCTTCAAGAAGATGTCCAAGAAGGAATTTACTTTTGACAATGGGAGAAAGGACCGGGGGTCGGTCGTCTCCAGAATAGACAAATTCTTTGTCTCTCTCAAGAGCTGGATGCCAGGGGGGGGAGAATAGAAACCATCCCCGATTTTAACATAGCCCTCCTGAAAGAAGAGGAGAGCAGGTTCGCCCTCCTTGACGCATGGACATGTACTCAACCCACACCCAGTCAGGACGTGGAATGGCCAGCCTGGCTGGAGGCGGCCTCAGGAAGGGTGCTCCAATCCAACATCAAAATCGCACAGGAAAAAAAGAAGGCAAAGGGGGCTAGAGTCAGAAACCTCCAATAAAAAATCAGGCTGGCGGAGGTTCAGCTGCAAAGAGACCCCGAAGACGAGCCAGCCAGGGAAATCCTCTCGGTGGCACAAGGCCACCTGGCCGACTCACTTCAAGAAAAGGTCGCAAGGAACCACTAGCTTAGCTCGGCCTCCTGGTTCAAATACGGGGACACGTGTTCAAAACGCTTCTTCGATTTTCACCGAATCGGGAGAAAGCGTAGGCCTTTCAAAGAGCTCAAAACCGAGGGAGGGGACATCACGGGACAAGAGGACCTGGCCCACTATGTCCGATCTTTCTACGCGAGCTTGTATACCTTAGAGGCTAGCGCGCTAGGCACATCGGAAGCTCGGGAAGTATGCTGGGATAGCACTCCGGCCCGGGTTTCCAACGTGGCAAATGACAAGCTAACAAAAGAGCTCACACTGAAGGAAATCAAGGAGGTCATCGCGACAATGCCGGAGGACAAAGCGCCGAGATGCGATGGCATCTCGACATAATTTTTTCAAGAGCTAACAGAAGAGATCTCCCCGACCTTGATTCAAGCATTCTCGGCAATGCTCAGAAGGGGGGAGATGTCAGAGTGGACCAACAAAGGTCTCATTACGCTGATCCCCAAATCGGGAGACCACGCCAAGATAGGGAACTGGAGGTCGATCACGCTTTTGGGGAGTCTTTACAAAATCCTGGCCAAAACATTGGCCAGGAGACTATAAGACCACCTCCCGAACGTGATCAGACCTAGTCAGACGGGTTTTGTCGAGGGCCGGAGCATTCTCGACAACACCTTCTTGGCCCAAGAAGCCCAAGAGTGGGCTGAAGAAAGCAATCAGGACCTTGTCCTCTTGCTTCTCGACTTCAAAAAGGCTTTTGACAGAATCGAGTGGAGTTTCCTTTTTGAGGCTTTAGCAAAGCTCG